>Ga0208694_1000019_pt1 | contig 216148 bp, 205 predicted proteins | sample AD_UKC078_MetaG_FD_184442 | JGI IMG/M metagenome (GOLD analysis project Ga0208694, IMG submission 184442) | Active sludge microbial communities of municipal wastewater-treating anaerobic digesters from USA - AD_UKC078_MetaG (SPAdes) (version 2) | ecosystem: Engineered > Bioreactor > Anaerobic...
TACGTAGGCATCGGAGAACGTCCGCAACTGCCGGCAGACCTCCAGGCCGTCCAGGCCGGGCAGGCCCAGATCGAGGACCACCACATCCGGGTCGACCTCTCGGGCCACTGCCAGCGCCTCAGCCCCGGTATGGCAGACCGTCACCTCGAAGCGCTCGCGGGTCAGGTAGCTGGAGACCACATCGGCCAGCGCTGCCTCGTCATCGACGACCAGGGCGCGGTAACCCAGGTCGGCGGTGCCCGGAACAGGCTCGGAGATCAGATCCATACCTTCATCGTGCCGTGTCGCCGCGCGGCGTCGCCGTCTTGAGGGAATCTTCACACAACCAACACCAAACCCCCGGGCAGCGCGGAGCACAGTGCAAGGACATCCGTCGGTCGCGTCGAGCGCAGACCGAGAGAACGGAAGGAGAGGTTCCCATGATGTTCTGGTCCGACCACGACATGAGTGGATGGGGATACGCAGGCATGGTTATGGGAATGGTGCTGTTCTGGGCCCTCATCATTGTCGGGATCGTCGCCCTGATCCGATACACCGCCGGCACACCCCAAACCCGGGCTGTCCCGCAGTTGCCGCATCGCGGCGACTACGAGTCACCCGAGCAGATGCTGGCCGCCCGCTTCGCCCGCGGGGAGATCGACGAAACCGAATACCGTCAACGCCTTGACGTCTTGCGGGCTACCGCGCGACAGTGATCGCCAAGCTGCCTGGTCGATACCTGCGATGGCCGGTGCCCCCGCGACCATTCAACTGAATCGACATTCCGCGCGGCCAAGGCAACGCGGCTACGGCTTCAACGCCTGGTCGATGAGGATCTGCGCGGCCTTTCGTGCATGTGCCCACGGCGCGGGGTCGTCGAGAGAGGTCCCCAGGGCGGCCGCGCCCTCGTAGAGCACGGCGAGTTGTTGGCCGAGCAGTCGCGGGTTGGTGGCGCCGGCTTGTTTGGCCAACGCGATCAGGCTGTCGATGAATTCCTGTTTGTGGTGGTGGACGATGTTCTGCACCTCGGGCATCGCCTCGGCGGCTTCCACTGCCGCGTTGTGGAACGGGCAGCCGCGTAATTGTCCGGGCGGCAGGGACCGGTCGAAGACCGCGAGTAGACGTGCGCGCGGTGTCTGATCGATCTCTGGGAGTGTCGGGCTGGCCGGATCCCCGACCCACTGCTGCATCCCGCGCAGGTATTCCTCCACCACCGCCGACTTGCTCGGAAAGTGTTGGTAGAGGGTGCGTTTAGATACCGCCGCTTCACTGGCCAGGCGCTCGACGCCGGTGGCATTGATCCCGTCCCGATAGAAGAGCCTGGCGGCTGCCTCGAGGATGCGCTTGCGCGCGCCGCGACCGCCGCGAGCCTCGCTCTCGGCCTCCTGCTGCTGACCTGCCATAGCAGCCAAGTATACCGAAAGGTTTACCTTCCGTCGCAATCTTGCTACTCTCGGGTTCCGCCCCTAAGTACACCGGGCGGTTTACTTCAGGAGGATGCCGTGACTGCGCTCGCCGAACAGACCGTGCTGGTAACCGGAGCCAATCGGGGCATGGGCCGCGAGTACGTCCGCCAACTGCTGGACCGGGGTGTGGCCAGGGTTTACGCCGCGGCAAGGGACCCGCGCGGCATCGACGTCGTCGATCCGCGGGTGGTGCCGATCGCGCTGGACGTGACCGACCCGGCGTCGGTGGCCGCGGCTGCCGAGAAGGCAACCGACGTCAGCGTGCTCATCAACAACGCCGGCATCGTGCGGGGCGCCTCGGTGCTCGCCGCCGACACCACCGCGCTGCGCGAGGAGTTGGAGACCAACCTGTTCGGTCCACTGGCACTGGCCGCCGCCTTCGCCGACGGCATTGCCGAGCGGGCCGGCGCCGTGGTCAACGTGTCCTCGGTGTTGGCCTGGCTGCCGGTCGGGGCAAGTTACGGAGTGTCCAAAGCCGCACTGTGGAGCGCCACCGAGTCGATGCGCACCGAACTGGCGCCGCGCGGTGTTCAGGTGGTCGGGGTCTACGTCGGACTGGTCGACACCGACATGGCGTCGTTCTCCGATGCGCCGAAGTCCGATCCGGCCGACGTGGTGCGCCAGGTTCTGGACGGCATCGAATCCGGTGCCGGCGAAGTCCTGGCCGACGAGTTGACCCGGCAGGTTCGCGCGCAATTGGGCACCATCCCGGCCGGACGGTGACCGCGATGTCCACGTCACGCTACGAACTGCGCGACAAGGTAATCCTGATCACCGGGGGAACCGGCGGGATCGGCAGCGCCACCGCACAGGAACTCCTGCGCCGCGGCGCCAGGCTGGCCGTCGCCGACCTCGATCCCCGGACCCCGCAGATCGGTGCCGCGCTGTCATCGACCTCGGCCATGGGGGTGATCGCCGACGTCCGTGACCGCGCGAGCCTCGACGCGGCCGTCGACGCCGTCGTGGATAGGTTCGGCCGCCTCGACGTGGCTATCGCCAACGCGGGCATCCTGGCTCGCACCGGGACGTTGCGCACCACACCCGTTTCCTCGGTCGAGTCCCTACTGGCGGTGAACGTCACCGGCGTGGTCAACACCGTCCAGGCTGCGATGGATCAGGTCATCGCCCAACGCGGCCAATTCGCCTTGATCAGTTCGGTGTTCGCGTTCGCCAACGGAATGGGCACCCTTCCCTACGCCATGACCAAGGCGGCTGTGGAACAACTCGGCCGAGGATTGCGAGTGGAACTCGCCAACCACGGCGTCTCCACCTTGATCGCCTACTTCTCGATGGTCCACACCGCGATGATCACCCAGGGTGTGGACGGCGATCCGCTGGCCGACCGACTGCTCGCGACGATGCCGCAGACGATGCTGAAGCGCATTGCGCCCGAGACTGCCGCGACGGCGATCGCCGATGGACTTGCCCGTCGGTCACCGACTGTCTTCGCACCCTCCCGGTGGAAACCACTGTCGGCGCTTCGTGGTCTGGTCAACCCCTTGCTCGATTCCCGGATGAGCCGCGACCCTCGGACCCAGGCCGCCCTGTCCGCACTCGACGCCCGAACTGCCACCGACACGACAGCCGAATCGAAAGGCACACGATGACAACCTGGAAAGACACCCCCACCCGCAAGATCAACGTCGGCGGCGTCGACTTCGCCTACCGGGAACTCGGCACGGGGACAGGGGTTCCGGTGGTGTTCCTGCACCACCTGACCGCAGTCCTCGACGACTGGGACCCGCGCATCGTCGACGGCATCGCCGAACACCACCGCGTCATCGCCTTCGACAACCGCGGCGTCGGAGCCACCGGCTCCTCGGTACCGGGCACCGTCGAGCAGATGGGCACCGACGCCATCGCCTTCATCCGCGCCATAGGACTGGACAAGGTCGACCTGTTCGGCTTCTCCCTCGGCGGCGGCGTCGCCCAGATGATCGCTCTCCAGCAACCCCAACTGGTCCGGCGGATGATCCTGGCCGGCACCGGGCCGCGCGGTGGGGGCGGCATCGACAAGATGGCCACCATCGTGGGCGCCGCCTACCTCAAAGCAGCCCTGACCCGAAGCGACCCGAGGAACTTCCTGTTCTTCCCCCGCACCCCCGAAGGCAAAAGGGCCGCAACCGACTACCTGGCGCGGCTCAAAGAGCGCACGCACGACCTCGACAAACCAATCGCCATGCAGGCTCGCATCGCCCAGATCCAGGCGATCCGGCACGCCGGCAAGAGCCGGCCCGACGATCTCTCGGTCATCACCCAGCCCGTCCTGGTCGCCAACGGCGACCACGACCTGATGGTCGACAGCAGCCACTCCGCCGACATGGCGCGACGGCTCCCCAACGCCCAGCTGATCATCTACCCCAACTCCGGGCATGGGGGAGTGTTCCAGCACCACGAGAAATTCCTGGCCGAGGCACTCCGGTTTCTCGGTGACGACGCGACCCACAACGGCAAGGACCAGTAGCAGTGACGTCGACACAACGCACAAACGAACCGGTGCGGTCCTACCGCGATGCGCCGACACGCTCACTCAGCGCCGCAGGCGTGAACTTCGCCTACCGCGAGTTGGGCCCCAAAGGCGGGGTGCCCGTGGTGTTCCTCGTGCACCTCGCGGCCAACCTGGACAACTGGGATCCCGCCGTCGTCGACCCGATCGCGCAGCACCACCACGTGATCACGGTCGACTACCGCGGTGTCGGCGCTTCCACTGGCGCATCGGCCCCCACCATCGAGGCGATGGCCGACGACGTCGTCGCCTTCATCACCGCCCTTGGTCACCGCAAGGTCGATATCTTCAGCTTCTCCATGGGCGCCATGGTCGCCCAGGCGCTGGTGCTCAAACACCCCGAACTCGTTCGGAAGCTGATTCTCACCGGAACAGGACCCGCCGGCGGAAAAGGGATCGACAGGGTCGCCGGCACCACCTACTACGACCTGCTTCGCGCCACTGTCGCCCGGAAGGATCCGAAGGTATTCCTCTTCTTCAATCGCGACACCGTCGGCAAGCGCTCAGCGGACGACTTCATTGCGCGACTGGGAGAGCGCACCTCCGATCGCGACACCGCCGTCAAGGTCAGCGCGTTCCAGCGGCAACTCAAGGCCATCAAACGATGGGGCCGTTCGACTCCGGCCGACCTGTCCAGGATCACCCAGCCGACGCTGATCGCCAACGGCGACCATGACCGCATGGTGCCCTCGGTTCTCTCCGAGGACCTGCACCGCCGCATCGCCGGCTCAGAACTCGTCATCTACCCCAACTCGGGTCACGGCGGCATCTTCCAGTACCACGACGAGTTCACCGCTACCGCAATCGAATTCCTCGACCGGCCATGACCCAGCACGACACCACCATTGTGTGGCGTGATCCAGCAGAGGCACTTGCCGCACTGCCCGGACTCTCAGGCATCGAGTTCATGAAAAGGGTTGCCAGCGGGGAGCTCCCCGGGGCGCCGATCGCCAGCCACTTCGCCATGGACGTCCTTGAGGTCGGACCGGGCACGGTCACCTTCCGATGCCGTCCCGACGCTTCGCACTACAACCCGATCGGCACGGTTCACGGCGGCCTGGTCTGCACACTCCTCGACTCGGCTCTCGGGTGCGCGACACACACAACCCTGCCAGCCGGTACCGGCTACACCTCCATCGAGATCAAAGTGAACTACCTACGCCCGGTGACCGTTGACAGTGGGCCGCTGATCTGCGCGGGAAGGGTCACGAAGCCCGGAAGTCGGGTCGCCTTCGCTGAGGGTGAGGTCGTCGACAGCCACGGAAAGGTCGTGGCATCCGCATCGGGAAGCCTGCTGATCTTCCCCCTCCAGAAGAGTTGAACACGTGGCCGACTATCTCACCATCGACGTCTACGACAGCCCTCCACGTGGCTCACGGGTTTGGAGCAGAACTGTCAAAGGCGCTCTGCGGCAGGATATTCCGGGACTGCGGTCGGTGACGGTCAACCATTCCAACCACATGACGCATTCGCTGAGCCCGACGACTCTCCTCCTTCGGCCCGGCCGTGCCCTCATCGCAGCCTGGGATTCACCCGAATCGGCGCTGGCGGCCTTCCGGGGACCGCTCGCCGAGGCGGTGGAATCACCCGGGCGGTACAGCCTCGACGGGGAGGTCGTGCGGGTGCGCCGCGAAAATCCCGACAACGACTGGTACGGATGGAACCCCTCGGCCGAAGGAAGCACGCCCATCGCCTCCGATGAACCGCTGGTGGTCATCGTGCACGGCATCCTCAAGCCGCGACACCTGCCAGGCTTCATCAAGAACAACGTCCACGCCGCCTCCCGTGCGGCCTTCCATCCCGGACATCGCGGCAGCGTCGACGTCTCGTCGAAGCTTCCTTTCGAGCACACCTCCGTCAGCCTCTGGAGCACGGCGAAACTTGCCCGCGACTACGCCTATGCACCAGGTGGCCACAAGCACGCAATGGATCACGCCCGTGCCACCGACACCCACCGCGTCGGTGTCTACCTGCAGGTGCGACCTTTGGCGAGTACGGGTTCGCTCGGTCTGGATTCGCCCGCTTTCCCTGATTTGCCGCCGGCTGCGCGCACCTAGCCGGGATACGTGCACACCCATCGATGAATGAGGAGTTGACCATGGCGCAGCACAGTGGTGACAGTCGACGACGACTGCAATGGACGCTGGGGGTACTTGCGGCGATACCCGCAGCAAGCGCTATCGGAGAGATCGTCCAGGGCCCGCAGGGAGTTCCGGGGGGATCGCCGGATGTGGCACCGACCGTGGACAGTTCTCTGCGCTATGCCAATGTGTTCAAATTCGCTGTGGGACCGGTCATCTGGTCTCAGCTCGGACGTGTCGAAAGTTCACCGGCCGTGCCGTTCGCGATCTCGACGATCGCCGCAGGCGGTTTGGCACGGCTGCGGTCATGGCAACAACGTGGGCGGCCGCACCCCGTCACGGTGGCAGCGATCGCACTCGAGATCGTTGGCGGGATGCTCCTTTTGATCTGGCAGAGATCCGTTTCCTCAAAGGACGTTTGAAGCCGTTGGGTGCCGGACCAAATCCGTGCAGCATCTCAGGTGATGGTCAGACCGCCGTCGACCACGATGGTCTGACCGGTGACGTAGCCGCCGGCGGCCGAGGCCAGCCAGACCGCGGTGGCGGCCAGTTCGGCGGCGTCACCGAGGCGGCCCAGGATGATCCGCGGGAGCAGACCGTCCAGGTAACCGGGCGCCAACTCGTCGGTCATCTCGCTGGCGAAGAAGCCGGGCGCCAGGGCGTTGACCCGGATCCCCTTGCGGGCGCCCCACTGCTGGGCAAGGTCGCGGGTCAGGCCCATCACACCGGCCTTGGAGGCGCTGTAGGCGGCCTGCGGCAGGCCGCCGGTGCTCAGGCCGAGCACGCTGGAGATGTTGACGATCGAGCTGCCGGGCTTCATCACCCGGCCGCAGGCCTGCGCCATCCAGTAGGTGCCGTGCAGGTTGACGTCGAGGACGTTGCGGAACTGCTCGGGGGTCTCCCGGGTGGCCGGTACCGCGGTGCCCACGCCGGCGTTGTTGATCAGCACGTCGACCCGGCCGAACTCGGCCATCGCGGCGTCCACCAACTGCTGGCACTGATCCGGATCGGCGACGTCGGTCTTGTGGGTGACGGCGCGGCGCCCGGCCTGCTCGACCAATGCGGCGGTGTCGGCCATCTTGTCCACCCGGCGCGCGCCGAGCATCAGGTCGGCGCCGGCCTCGGCGAAGCCCTTGGCGAAGGCCACCCCCAAACCGGAGGAGGCACCGGTGACGACGACCACCTTGCCGTCGAGGCGGAACGAGTCGAGCAGGGTCATGACGGACTCCTCAGCACCTGGCGGGAAATGGCGTACTTGTGCACCTCGGTCGGACCGTCGTAGAGACGGAAGGCGCGCATGTCGGAGAAGATCATGCCGACCGGGGTCTCGTCGGAGATACCCATGCCGCCGAGGATCTGCACGCAGCGGTCCGCCACCTTGAAAAGATCCTCGGAGACAACGGCTTTCACCATCGAGCTCTCATGCCGGCCCTTGGCGCCGGTGTCCAGGGTCCAGCAGGCCCACCAGATCGCCAGCCGGGACTGCTGCAGGGCGATCTCGTTGTCCGCCAGCATGAAACCCACGCCCTGATGCTCGCCGAGGGTCTTGCCGAAGGCGGTACGGGTTCGGGCGTGCTCGACGGCGATGGACTGTGCCCGCACCGCCGCGCCGAGCCAGCGCATGGCGTGGGTGAGCCGGGCCGGGGTCAGCCGCAACTGCGCGTAGCGCAGCGCTTCGCCCACCTCGCCGAGCACCGCCGAGGCCGGCAGCCGGAGGTTGTTGAAACGCACCACGCCGTGACCCTCGACGTAGTTGCGGTCCATGGTGTTCATCACCCGTTCGAGTTCGATTCCCGGGGTGTCGCCCTCGCACAGGAACAACGTCGGGCCGTCGCCGCCGTGCGGGTTGGGCGCGACGCGAGCCATGATGATCCATGTCTTGGCGCCGTTGGCGCCGGTGATCAGCCACTTGTGCCCGTTGATGACGTACTCGCTGCCGTCGAAGACCGCCTCGGTCTGCAACTGGCCGGGATCGGAACCCGCGCCGCCGGGTTCGGTCATCGCGAACACCGAACGCTGCCGGCCCTCGATCACGGGAATCAGGAACTTCTCCACCTGCTCGGCGTTGGCGATCTTGCCGAGCACGTACATGTTGGCCTCGTCGGGGGCGGCGCAGTTCAGTGCGACGGGCCCCAGCGTGGACCAGCCGGCCGCCTCGAAGAGCACCGCCTGCTCGCGATGCGAGGGCTCCCATCCGCCGAAGCGGCTCGGGACCTGGAAGCTCAGCAGGCCGGCCTCGCGGGCCAGTCCGACCAGTTCGGTGCGCAGTTCCTCGTTGGGGCCGTGCCGGGTCAGCCGCGGGTCCTTCTCGTACGGCACGATCCGCTCTTCGACGAAGCTGCGGATCCTGTCGCGCCGTTCGGCCCACTGCGCCGGGATCTCGAAGTCGATCATCGTTCTCCGTCCATGATCTGCTGGGCCCGCTGGAACAGCCGGACCGTCGCGGTGTGTAGAAGATCGCCGATCTCCCTGGGCGCCTTGCCCGCTGCGGCGCGGGCATGGGATCCCTCGAGGATGATGCCGAGCTTGAAGCAGGCCATCACCGCGTACCAGTCGATGGCAGAGAGGTCCCGGGTGCTGTTGCGGGCGTACTGCTCCACCAATTCGTCCGGCGTGGCCAGGCCACCGACGGTCATCAACTGATTGGGCAGCACTGCTTCGGTGCCGGGCCGGTACCAGGTGGCCAGCATCCAGCCGAGGTCCAGCAGTGGATCGCCGATGGTGCACATCTCCCAGTCCACGATCGCCACCAGTTCCGGACCGGTGAGGGAGAACATCACGTTGGCCGCGTGGTAGTCGCCGTGCATGATCCCGGGCTTGAAGGTCTTCGGCTGCTTCTCCTGCAGCCAGGCCGCCACCGCATCGACGTCACCGATGTCGGGTCCCGGGTAGTTGTCGAACTTGGCGTAGGACTCCAGTTCCGAAAGCCACCGCGGCACTTGGCGTTCCAGGAATCCGTCCGGCTTGCCGAAGTCGGCGAGCCCGACGGCGACGTGGTCGACCGCGCCGAGTCGCGCCGCGGCATCGGCCATCGACAGTCCCATCTCGTGCCGAATCGCGGCATCACCGGCATGCAGTGCCGGCAGCCCGGCACCGGCGTTGAACCCGTGCACCGGTTCCATCAGATAGAAGACCGCCCCGTCCGTTGACGACGGGCTGAGGACCGAGGCGTCCTCGCACACCGCGATCAGTCCGGCGTGCGGGACGTCGGTGCCCGCCAGTGCGTGCAACACCCGGGTCTCCCGGAGGATCACCGAGTTGCTCACCGGGCGCAGATGACGCGGACCACGGCGGAAGACGTACTCACGGCCGTCCCTGGTGAACCGCACCATGATGTTCTGGGTGCCGCCGGCGATCGCGGACACGTTCTCGACAGGGCCTTCTCCGAGGCCTTGTCCGGACATCCAATCGGCTACCGGCGCGAGTTCGCGGCGCAAGTCGTCCTTATCGGGGTCGGCCACGAAGGCGAAGCTACCTCACGACGAAGCGGCCAGATCTTTCGACCACGGCAACCGGCTGTCGATGGTGTGGAAGATGCTCCAGCCGACCAGGGTGCCGAGCGCGATCGACAGGATGGCCGCTCCCGTCGAACCGAGGCTGGTGGCACCGGGACCGCCGCCGGCGGCCGCCTCGCCGACCGCCTCGAAGCTCAACGCGCCGGGGACCAGCGACCAGAACGCGGCCAGCATCATCACGATGGCCGGCGGCGCGGTCTTGATCCTGGCCGCCAGCATCGAGAACGGGACGGCCACGATGGCGCCCACGAACCCGGAGTAGCTGGCGGCCATGAAGGTTCCGGCCCAGGACTGGGCCAGCAGCACCACGCCGATCGCGGCCATCAGCCACAGCATCGACCCGCGCGGCGCCGACAGGTAGATGTAGAGCCCGATGGAGACCACCACGATCGCCAGGTACAGCGACCACGGGCCCATCACTGTCGACGGTGTCTGCGGCGCGACATCACCGGCGATGTGCACACCGATGGCCACCCCGAAGATCAGCAGAGCCAGCTGGGATATCCCGTAGACCAGGCGGCTGGATCCGGCGACGATCTGGGAGTCGGCCAATTCCATCGCGCCGATCGTCAGCGACATTCCCGGCAGGGTGGCCACCAGAGCCGGCGCGATCACCCGAAGCAGCCCGTCATTGGCGGTGGCGTCGACGAACCAGATGGCCAAGACGGTGACCACCAACGCGGATAGCGTCGGCAGGATCGGGGTCAGCGATGGCAGCCGCGATGTCAGCGCGACGATGCCGCCGACCACCAGGCCCAGGAACAGATAACCGGGCAGCGCGGCCCAGGTCGGATTGATGACCATGCCGAAACCGACTGTGGTGACGGCATATCCGACGATCGTCGCCAGATTGCCGAACCGCGGCCGGAGGTTGCGGGCCGCACTGATCGCCTCGATCGCATCGGAGGGGCTGATCGCACCGGCCGCCGCGAGGCTGGCGATGTCGTCGATCCGGCCGGCCATGTCGAGCTGTAGTGACGAATGCGTGGATCCCTCGATCTGATAGCCGTCATCACCGATCTGGATCATCAGCACCGTCGGCAGCGCCACCACCCGTACCGGCTCGGTGGTGTAGCGCGCGGCGATCTGCAACAGTCGCGCCTCGACGATCGGTGTCGGCTGAGCGACCTCGACCAGCGCGATGCCGATCTCGCGCAGCATCGCCGCGATTTCCGTCGGTGGGTGGCTGTCCGGTACGCCCACCGGCGCCGGCGGCGTCTTGCGAAGCGCTTTGACCATCCGCCGGCGGAGCTCATGGCGGTTCACTGTTGAGTCGCCGCCTGCTTGGCTTGGGCCGCCTTGTCCTGGGCCTGCTTCGCGTTCTGCCACGGCCAGTAGCCGGTGACCTCCAACTGCAACGAGTAGCTCAGGAAAGTTCGGATCAGAACGATGCCGCCGAGCACCCCCACCGTGCGGAAGTCGGGTTTGACCGCCACCGTTCGGATGATGTCGGCGGCGACCAGGAACTCGAGACCCAGCAGGATCGCGGCGCCGAGCTGGCGGCGGAAGGGTTTGTAGATCTCGACGTTCTTCCCGAGCCGGGTCGCCGCCCACACGGTGGAGTACAGCGCGCCGATGGCGATGACGGCGACGCCGACGGCGTCGATGGCCAGTCCCACGGTCTCGATGACTTCGAAGATCCCCATCGGGCGATCTTAGGAGCCGGGTGGACGTTTGCTTTCAAAGCCGACACATAGGGATGACACAGGATCGGCCCATGGCACTTCTCATACTGGAACCATGAACGCATCGGCCGGGTCATCCGGCCAGGACCGCGTCGCCATCCGTCGTGCCGACGGAAGTCCGATCAGCATCCTGGTCGTCGATGACGAGTCGGTGCTGGCCGAGATGGTGTCGATGGCACTGCGGTACGAGGGCTGGGAGACCACCACCGCCCTTGACGGCGCCTCCGCGGTGACCGCGGCCCGGGACAACCGGCCGGATGCGGTGGTGCTCGATGTGATGCTGCCGGATATGAGCGGTCTTGACGTGCTGCGCAAGATCCGGGAGAACAATCCGAACCTTCCGGTCCTGCTGCTGACCGCCAAGGACGCCGTCGAGGACCGTATCGCCGGATTGAGCGCCGGCGGCGACGACTACGTCACCAAGCCGTTCTCCCTGGAGGAGGTGGTGCTGCGGCTGCGCGGCCTGCTGCGCCGCACCGGGGTCAGCGTCGAGAGCGGCAACGCCAAGATCGTTGTCGGCGACCTCGTGCTCGACGAGGACAGCCACGAGGTCACCCGGGCCGGTGAGCCGATTGTGTTGACCTCCACGGAGTTCGAATTGCTGCGCTTCCTGATGCACAACCCCAAACGGGTGCTCTCGAAGTCCCAGATCCTCGACCGGGTCTGGAGCTACGACTTCGGCGGCCGGTCCAACATCGTCGAGTTGTACATCTCCTATCTGCGCAAGAAGATCGACAGCGGCCGGGACCCGATGATCCACACACTGCGCGGTGCCGGATATGTCCTCAAACCGGCGGTGTAGCCGATGAGTCGTTGGTCGCTGACTCGATGGTCGCTGACTCGATGGTCGCTGACTCGATGGTCATTGCGCGCGCGGCTTCTGGTGGGGCAGGTGGCGCTGCTGGCGGGTCTGTGCGTCGGGATCGCGGCGGTGACCGAGCTCGCGCTGCATCAGTATCTGGTCGGCGAATTGGACGGCCAGCTGCGCCAGATCGCCCACCGCTCGTCGATGATGGAGCACCGTCCACCGCCGCCGCCGTGGATGACCGGACCGCCGCCGGTTCCGCGGTCCGGTCCGGGACCGGACTTCCTCGACGCGCCGGGACAACCGCTCGGGATGGTGGCCGCGGTGGTCAGCGACGGCACCGCGGTCCGGGCTGGCGCGCTGAGCCGGGGCGGCGATCGTGACCCACTGTCGTCGGCGGCGGTGGCTGAACTGACCGCACTGACCGGTCTGCGTAAGCCGGTGACCCGCAACCTCGACGGACTCGGCCGCTACCGGTTGGTGGCCACGCCGGGCCGGCACCCCGGCACCACTCTCGTCGTCGGGCTGAGCATGCGCAACGTCACCCAGACGCTGGGCCGGGTGGCCCTGATCTTCGCGGTGGTGACCGCGCTCGCGCTGACCGTGGCCGTGCTGGCCGGCATGTTCGTCATCCGCCGTGCGCTGGCCCCATTGACCCGGGTTGCCGCGGCGGCCGGGGAGGTGGCGAACCTGCCACTGGACCGCGGCGAGGTCGGGCTGCCGGTGCGGATCCCCGACGTCGACGCCAACCCCGGCACCGAGGTCGGCAGGCTGGGCCTGGCGGTCAACCGGATGCTCGACCACATCGCCACCGCACTGTCGACCCGACAGGCCAGCGAAAGCCGGGTGCGGCAGTTCGTCGCCGACGCCAGCCATGAACTCCGGACCCCGCTGGCCGCCATCCGCGGCTATACCGAACTGGCACAACGGAAACGGGCTGAAGTGCCTCCAGACGTCGCGCACGCGATGAGCCGGGTGGAATCCGAGGCGGACCGGATGACCCGGCTGGTGGAGGACCTACTGCTGCTGGCCCGGCTGGACTCCGGCCGTCCGCTGGAACACCACCCGGTGGACCTGTCGCGGCTGTGCGCCGACGTCATCGGCGACGCACATGCCGCCGGCCCCGAGCACCGGTGGAATCTCGAGGTTCCCGCCGAACCCGTTCTGGTCGTCGGGGACGACGCCAGGCTGCATCAGGTGGTCGCCAACCTTCTTGCCAACGCCAGGGTGCACACCCCGGCAGGCACCGCGGTCACGCTCTCGTTGCGCCCCGAACCGGGCGCGGCGATGTTGCGGGTGTCCGACGACGGTCCGGGAATCCCGGCCGAACTGCAGTCCGAGGTCTTCGAGCGGTTCGCCCGCGGCGACAGTTCGCGTTCGCACCGGGACGGCTCCACCGGACTGGGTCTGGCCATCGTGCAAGCGGTGGTGCGAGCCCATGGCGGCAGCATCGGATTACGCAGTGCGCCGGGGCACACGGAGTTCACCGTGTACCTGCCGGCCGCAGATGCAACACCTACCGTTAGCCGGTGAGTTCCGGGCAAGGTCCGCTGTCGTTTCCCGCGTACCGCAGGCTGTTCATCGCGCGGGCGGTGTCCTCGGCCGGTTCGTACATGCAGATCGTCGCCGCGACCTGGTTCGTCTACAAACTCACCGGGAGCGCGGCATCGGTCGGGCTGCTGTCCGCGTTGGCTCTCGGACCCTCGATTGTGGGCGGTCCGATCGGCGGTGCACTGGTAGACCGCTACGACCCGCGGCGACTGGCGATCGTGCTGTATGTGCTGCAGGCGATCCCGGCGGCCATCATGGCGATTCTGGACTTCACCGGTGAACTTCCGCTCGGGTGGCTCTATGCGCTGGTGTTCGCCGGCGCGGTTCCCTACAGCCTCAACTGTCCGGTCATCAGTCTGGTCGGGCCGTACACGGTGCCGGAGGAATATCGGCAGGCGGCACTCGCGCAGTCGTCGATGATGTTCAACCTCACCCGGTTGGCCGGTGCGGTCATCGGCGGATTCATGGTGCACTGGATCGGCATCGGCTCCGCCCTCGCGTTCAACGCGGCGTCCTACGTCCTGGTCGCTCTCGTGCTCGCCGGGACAACTCTGCTGTCTGAGGTCCGGCCTGCCGCTGAGGCGGCGGAGCAGGAGCAGGATTCGCCCCAAGCCGCCACGGATTCAAGCGCATTGGCGTTCGCCCGCCTGGCCGCGGTCGGCGTCGGCGTCTTCTTCGTCTTCATCGCCCCGGTCGAGCAGTTGATGCCGACGGTGGCCGAGGAGCACGGCATGACGGCGGCGGCCGTCGGCCTGCTGATCGGCGCGATCGGCCTGGGTGCGATTCTGGCCAATCCGATCATCGCCCGAGCGGCCGATCCGGCCAACCGACGGCGGTTGATGGCCGTCGGTCTGTTCCTCGCCGCACCGGGAATGATCGAGTTGGCGGTCACACCGCGGCACGGCATGTTGGTGGATCTGATGGGCGCGATGCTGATCGGTTTCGGCTGGGAGTTCGTTTTCGTCGGCGGTCAGACGACGGTGGCGATCGAGGTGCCGCCCACCGTTCGCGGCCGCATGATGGGACTGTTCTTCGTCCTGGTCACCGCGACCACCGCTCTGGGCGCGGTCATGCTCGGTGTGCTCATCAACAGGTGGGGCATGATGACCACCTTCCTGGTGACGGCCGTGGCCGTCGTGCTGGCTGGTGTGGCGCTCCTGACGGTGGGGTTGGCGCCATTCGCGACCGGGCGTGGGCGTCGGGGGGAAGAATCCGCCGCATGACCTCCAAACCGCCGACATCGCTGATCGCCTCCACCAACGCCCAACACGTCACTTCGCTGCCCTTCGCCGACACGGCGGACTTCGCCGACGCCGACCGGGGCTTCATCGGGGCGCTGGAACCCTGCGTTGTCACCGCGGCCGACGGCCGGGTGGTGTGGGACAACGACGTGTACGGATTCCTGGCCGGGGAAGCGCCGCCTTCGGTGCACCCGAGCCTGTGGCGGCAGTCGAAGCTGTGCGCCAAGCAGGGCCTCTACGAGGTGGTGGAGGGCATCTATCAGGTCCGGGGGCTCGACCTGTCCAACGTCACCTTCGTCGAAGGCGGCACCGGGGTGATCGTCATCGACCCGTTGGTGTGCACCGAGACCGCTTCGGCCGCCCTTGCGCTCTACCGGCAACACCGGGGACACCGGGAGGTCCGTGCGGTCATCTACACCCACTCCCACGTCGACCACTTCGGCGGGGTGCTCGGCGTCACGACCCAGGCCGACGTCGACGCCGGCAGAGTCGAGGTGCTGGCGCCGGAGGGTTTCGTCGGGCACGCCGTGCAGGAGAACATCTACGCCGGCACCGCCATGACCCGGCGGGCCGCCTACATGTACGGAACGGCACTGGACCGCGGTCCGCAGGGTCAGGTCGGCTGTGGTCTCGGTCAGGCGCCGTCAGTCGGCGAGGTGGCCATCATCGTCCCCACCATCGACATCGCCACCACCGGTGAGACGCACACCATCGACGGCGTCGAGATCGAGTTCCAGATGGCGCCGGGCACCGAGGCTCCCGCGGAGATGCACTTCTACTTCCCGAAGTTCCGCGCGCTGTGCATGGCCGAGAACGCCACCCACAACCTGCACAACCTGCTGACCCTGCGCGGCGCCCTGGTGCGCGATCCGCGGGCGTGGGCGGGGTATCTGACCGAGGCCATCGACACCTTCGCTGACCGCACCGACGTGGTGTTCGCCTCCCACCACTGGCCAACCTGGGGCCACGACCGGATCGTGGAATACCTTGCCCTGCAACGCGATCTTTACGCCTACCTGCACGACCAGACCCTGCGCCAGCTCAACCAGGGCTACACCGGAATCGAGATCGCCGAGAACTTCGCCATGCCGCCGGCATTGGAGAAGGCCTGGCACACCCACGGCTACTACGGCTCGGTCAACCACAACGTCAAGGCGGTTTACCAGCGCTACATGGGCTGGTTCGACGGGAATCCGGGGCGGCTGTGGCAGCATCCGCCCGAGGCGGCCGGGCCGCGTTACGTGGCCGCAATGGGCGGTGTCGACCGGGTCGTCGAGATCGCTCGCGAGGCGTTCGAATCCGGTGACCTACGTTGGGCGGCAACCCTGTTGGATCATGCGATCTTCACCGACGAGAAACATCAAGGTGCCCGCGAACTGTACGCCGACACCCTCGAGCAACTCGGCTACGGCGCCGAGTGCGCGACGTGGCGCAACTTCTTCCTGTCCGGGTCGGCCGAGTTGCGCGAAGGCAATTTCGGCACGCCGGTGAGCACCCAGGCGCCGACCATGCTCAGCCAGCTGACCCCCGAGCAGATGTTCGACGTCCTGGCACTCTCGGTCAACGGTCCCCTTGCCTGGGATCACAACCTGGCACTTGACGTCACCTTCGCCGATCTGGGTCTCAACTACCGGGTGACGTTGCGCAACGGCGTTCTGGTCTACCGGAAAAGACCGGCGGCTCCGGAGTCGGCCGACGCCACGGTGACGGTTGCCGCCAAGATGCGGCTGCTGGCCGCGGCACTCGGCGACCTGACCTCACCCGGTCTGGAGATCGGCGGCGACCCGACAGCGCTGCAGAAGCTGATGAGCGTGCTGGACAGGCCCGACCCCAACTTCAGCATCATCACGCCCTGATCCCGTTAGGCGAAGCCGCCATCGGCGTGCAGGATCGACCCGGTGGTGTAGCTGGAGGCGTCGGACATGAGAAACAGTGCCGCGCCGACGATTTCAGACGGGTTGCCGGCGCGCTGCAGCGCGTAGTCCGCGAACGGGTTCGCGCCGCCCCCGGTGCCGTCCGGAGCGCCGTCAAGGCCCCACGCCTTGCTGATGTCGGTGAGGAACGGTCCGGGCATCAGGGTGTTCACCCGCACCGTCGGTCCGTAGGCCTTGGCCAGGCCCTCGGTCAGCGCGTTGAGTCCGGCCTTCGCCGCGGCATAGGGCAGATAGGACGGGTGCGGCCGCAGCGATCCGTGCGTGCTGACATTGATGATCACTCCGCCGCCTGCGGCAGCCATCCGCTCGCCGGCTAGCACCGACAACCTGAACGGCCCCTTGAGGTTGAGGTTGACCACGGTGTCGAACAGCTTCTCGGTGACGTCGGTCAGCTTGTCGTAGGTGGGGGACATGCCGGCGTTGTTCACCAGCACGTCGAGCTTGCCGAACCGTTCGTAGACGGCGTCCACAAGTGCGTCGAGTTCGTCCCATCGTCCGACGTGCACCGCGTAGGGCATCGCCACCCGGCCGGTCTGGTTCTCGATCTCGGTCGCGGTCGCCACGCAGTTGTCGAATTTGCGGCTGGCGATCACCACGTCGGCGCCGCACCGCGCCGCCGCGAAGGCCATCTCCCGACCGAGCCCCCGGCTGCCGCCGGTGATCAGAACCACCCGGCCGGTGAGATCGAACAGTCGCTCGGGGTTGGTGTGCTCGTCGCTCATCGCAGGTCCTCCCAGTGCCGGTGTGCCCAGCCCTTATCGTTGCACGCATGCAGTTGCTGCTCATCCGGCATGCCTTGCCGCTTCGCACCGAGGACGGTTCGGATCCTGAACTCACGGAGGTGGGCCGGGAGCAGGCGATGCGTCTGCCGGAAGCGCTGGCGCGCTTCGGAATCCGCCGGCTGGTCAGCAGCCCGCAACGGCGTGCCCACCAGACCGCCGAACCGGTCGCTGCCGCACTAGGAATGACCGTCGACATCGACGAGAGACTGGCCGAGTACGACCGCGGGCTGTCGCACTACATGCCGATCGAACTGTTACGCACCGAGCGGCCGGAGGACTGGGCCCGGATGGTCCGCGGCGAGTTGCCGCCGGCGGTCGACGTCGATGCCTTCCGGCGCCGGGTCGACGCTGCGCTGGCCGACATCGTGGCAGCCGCCGATCTCCACGACACCGTTGCGGTGTTCAGCCACGGGGGTGTGATCAACCTTGTGCTGCACAGGATTCTCGGCACGGCAAAGGTGCTGTCCTTCCCGATCGACTACACCTCGGTGACCCTGCTGCGGTACTCCCGGAACGGGGAGCCGTCAGTGGCGGGAGTCAACGGTGTCGAGCACGTCTGGGATCTGCTGCCGCGTAACCGGCCGGAGGTCCGCTAGCGCTTCAGTGCGAGCAGGTTCTTCTTCGCCGCGCGCCGCAACTGGAACATCCGGGCAGCGCTCACCAGGGCGGTGATCAAGCCGCCGCCCACCGCCGCGAGCAGGATCGCCACCCCCAGGGGGAGATTCCAGTGCCAGGTGATGAAGGTGAACGACGTAGATTCGGTGTTCTGCGTGATGAAGATCAGCAGAACGATCAGGATCAGGAACCCGAAGATCAGCGACGTCCACAGTGCCGCCGCGCGGGTGAACTTCACCTCCTCGGTTTCGGGCGCCGGCAGGTTGCTGGCGTCGGGACCGGCAACCACCGGGGGCTGAACCGGAACCTCGTGCTGTTCCGACGAAACGTTGGATTCGCTGCTCATCAGGTCATCTTGACCTGTCCGCGCCCGGAATGGAAACAGCCAACAGATGACGGGCCGTTCCCGGTCTGGATAAGGTCAGCAAAGGGGCCGGAAGGAATCTGATGAGCCGATCGTGGGTGCGGCGCGCGGTGGTCGCGATTGCCCTGGCAGCAGCGCTGCCCCTCGCCGGCTGCGGCAGCGCCAACCCGCTCGGCGGCGGCGCGGCCACCGGAGACCTGAAATCGGTGGTGGTCGGTTCGGCCGACTTCCCCGAATCCAAGATCGTGGCGGAGATCTACGCCCAGGCGCTGACGGCCAACGGCTTCACCGTCGGCCGTCAGTTCGGCATCGGAAGCCGGGAGACCTACGTGCCCGCACTGCGGGACCACTCGATCGACCTCGTTCCGGAATACACCGGCAACCTGTTGCAGTTCTTCGATCCCAAGAGCACGGTCACCACACCCGATCAGGTGGAGTTGGCGCTGTACCGCGCGCTGCCCGGGGATCTCGCGATCCTCAGCCCCGCACCGGCCGACGACACCGACACCGTGACCGTCACGGCAGCGACGGCGAACAAGTGGAATCTCAAGACCATCGCCGATCTCGCCGCGCACTCCGCCGAGGTGAAGTTCGGCGCGCCATCGGAATTCCTCAACCGCGCCCAGGGTCTGGCCGGCCTGAAGGCGCGCTACGGACTGGACGTCAAGCCGGACAACTTCGTCGCGATCAGCGACGGGGGCGGCCCGGCGACGGTGCGCGCCCTCGTCGACGGCACCGTGACGGCAGCCAACATCTTCAGCACCTCGCCGGCGATTCCGCAGAACAAGCTGGTGGTGCTGGCCGATCCGAAGAACAACTTCCTGCCCGGCAACGTCGTGCCGCTGGTGAGCTCGCAGAAGATGTCCGACGATCTCAAGCGGATCCTGAACGCGGTGTCGGGAAGGCTCACCACCGGCGCCCTGACCGAACTCAACACCGCCGTGTCCGGAAACTCCGGCGTGGATCCCGACGAGGCCGCCCGGAAATGGGTGCGCGACAACGGCTTCGACAAACCGATCGGCAAGTAGATGATCCGATTCGAGGGCGTCACCAAGAGGTATCCCGACGGCACGGTGGCCGTCGACGATCTGACGCTGGAGGTTCCGCAGGGCAGTCTGACGGTGTTCGTCGGGCCATCCGGGTGTGGCAAGACGACCTCGATGCGGATGATCAACCGGATGACCGACCCGACGTCGGGCACCGTCACCGTCGACGGCCGTGATGTCGCGGGCGTCGATCCGGTCACGCTGCGCCTCGGCATCGGCTACGTCATCCAGAGCGGCGGCCTGATGCCGCATCAGCGGGTGATCGACAACGTGGCCACCGTCCCGGTGCTCAAAGGTCAATCGCGCCGGGCGGCCCGCCGCGCAGCGTACGAGGTGCTCGAACGCGTCGGTCTGGACCCCAATCTCGGCAACCGCTATCCGGCCCAACTCTCCGGTGGCCAGCAGCAGCGCGTCGGGGTGGCCCGGGCGCTGGCCGCCGACCCGCCGATCCTGCTGATGGACGAACCGTTCTCAGCGGTCGACCCGGTGGTCCGGGACGAATTGCAGGCCGAAATGCTGCGCCTGCAAAGCGAATTGCACAAGACCATCGTGTTCGTCACCCACGACATCGACGAGGCGATCACGTTGGGCGACGCGGTGGCGGTGTTCGGCCGCGGTGGGGCGCTGCAGCAGTACGACGCGCCGGCCCGATTGCTCGAACACCCGGCCAACGACTTCGTCTCGGAGTTCATCGGGGCCGACCGGGGATTCCGGGCCCTGCAGTTCTTCAGCGGATCGGGGCTTGTCCTGCAACCGCTTTCGACCGTCACCGAAGACCGGATCGACGCCCTGCATCTGGCCGAAGGCGAGTGGTTGCTGGTGGTGCGCGACGACGGAACGCCGTTCGGCTGGATCGACGGTGACGGCGTCGCGGCGCACCGTGACGGCGGAGCGCTGTATGACAGCGTGACCGCGGGCGGTTCGCTGTACCGGCCGGAGGGGACCTTGCGTACCGCACTGGACGCGGCACTGTCCTCCCCGTCGGGTATCGGTGTGGCGGTGGATGATTCGGGAGCGGTGATCGGCGGGGTGCTCGCCGATCAGGTGATCGATGCCCTGGAAGACCAGCGCAGGGCGGCGGACTGACCGGCGTGCGCTATCTGCTGAACCACTTCGAGACCGCCTGGGCGCTGACGCTCATCCATCTGCGCCTTTCACTGATCCCGGTGGTCCTGGGCCTTGCGATCGCGGTGCCACTTGGCGCATTCGTCTGGCGGCACAACGGTCTACGGAGATTGTCCACGGTGCTGGCGAGCATCATCTTCACCATCCCGTCGCTGGCGCTGTTCGTGGTACTGCCGTTGATCATCCCGACCAGGATCCTCGATGAGGCCAACGTCATCATCGCGTTGACGCTCTACACCACTGCCCTGCTGGTCCGTGCCGTCCCGGAAGCCCTCGACGCCGTGCCTGGTCAGGTGCGCGACGCCGCCTCGGCCGTTGGCTACACCAGGTTCGGCCAGTTACTCAAAGTCGAACTGCCACTGTCGATCCCGATCCTCATTGCCGGGCTCCGAGTGGTCGCGGTGACCAACATCTCGATGGTCGCGGTCGGTTCGGTGATCGGAATCGGTGGGCTGGGCACGTGGTTCACCGAGGGCTACCAGTCCGACAAGAGCAGTCAGATCGTCGCCGGCATCATCGCCGTCTTCCTGCTGGCTGTCGTCATCGACATCCTGATCCTGCTGGCGGGCCGGCTCATCACCCCGTGGGCGCGGGCGGGTGGCGCGTCATGAACTTCCTGAACCAGGCGCTCAGTTACATCTTCACCGCGTCGAATTGGGAAGGTAAGGCCGGACTGGGCAACCGCATCCTCGAGCATCTGCAGTACACCGGAGTCGCCGTCGCGGTCTCCGCGCTGATCGCCATTCCGGTCGGGCTGATCATCGGACACACCCGCCGCGGCACCTTCCTGGTGGTCACCGGCGTCAACGCGCTTCGCGCGCTGCCGACCCTGGGCGTGCTGCTGCTGGCGGTGCTGGTGTGGGGTCTCGGACTGCTGCCGCCGACCATCGCGCTGACGCTGTTGGGTATCCCGCCACTGCTCGCCGGCACGTACGCAGGCATCGCCAACGTCGATCCCAAGGTGGTCGACGCGGCCCGCTCGATGGGCATGACCGAGCGGCGGGTGCTGACCCACGTCGAAGTGCCCAACGCCCTGCCGCTGATCCTCGGCGGTCTGCGGACCGCCACCCTGCAGGTGGTGGCCACCGCGACGGTGGCGGCCTACGCCAGCCTCGGTGGACTGGGGCGGTACCTCATCGACGGCATCAAGGTTCGGCAGTTCTATCTGGCGCTGGTGGGCGCCCTGCTGGTGACGGTGCTGGCCCTGCTCCTGGACGGACTGCTGGCCGCCGCGGTGTGGGCGTCGGTTCCCGGCGCCGGACGGCTGCGCCGGCGGCTGCCCCAGCCGCTCCTCGACGATGAGGCGCTTGTCGACGACGGGGTGAGACCGGAGTCACGTCCACAGCGCCGTACTCCCGACTACGGCGGCGGGGGACCGTCCCCTACGGTGGAGGGGTGGTGACTGCAGACGACGGTGCGACGGCCCGGGAGTGGCCCGCCATGCTGACGTGGCGCTCGCACGATTGCACGCGAATCGAATCGGTCCGGGTCAATCTCGCCGGGAATCGGATCAAGGCAACCGGCCGCATCGTGGCTGCGGCCACCGTCTCGAACCCGGCCTTCAGCGCCTCCTATGACCTGGTGACCGACGACAGCGGAGCGACCAAGCGGCTGTCGCTCGATATCACTCTGGCCGGACGCGATCGGCAGTTGTCGATCCACCGCGACGAGGAGAACATGTGGCTGGTCACCGATCATCAGGGACAGTCCCGCGACTCCTACGAGGGCGCCCTCGACGTCGACGTGGCGTTCAGCCCGTTCTTCAACGCGCTTCCCATCCGGCGGACCGGGCTGTATCGCGAGGCCGGCTCGATCAGCGTTCCGGTGGTCTACGTCCACCTGCCTGACCTGAACGTGACCGCCGAGACCATCAGTTACTCCAGTGCCGGGGCCGAAGGGGTCGACGGCATCAAAGTGCGCTCCCCGCTCTCCGACACCACCGTCGTCATTGACGGTGACGGGTTCATCGTCGACTACCCGGGCCTGGCAGAGCGGATCTGATCACCGCGCCGGCCCGGCCGGCCGCGGCGAGTTCCTCGCGCCAGTTCTCCTCGCCGAGCGCGATCGTCACGATCTCCGGGCGGGAGAAGCTCTCGAATCGGACCCGCGCGGCATGGCCGGCATCGACGAGTTCGGCGACGGAACCCCTGTTCGCCAACGACTCCCGGGCGTTGCGCAACACCGTCAGGACACGGTCCAGTGCGGGCAGCAGCTGATCGGCGTTTGATTCACACATGGCGCGAACCAGGTCCGGGTTGGTGCCGGCCACCCGGGTGCCGTCCCGGAATGATCCGGCCGCCAGCGCGAAGGCCAGTGGCACATCGCCGGCCTCGGCGGCCAGCGCCTCGGCGAGAACGTGCGGCAGGTGCGAGATGCTGGCGGCGGCCTCGTCGTGCTCGTCGGACTTCGCCGGGACCACCACCGATCCGCAGTCCAGCGCCAGCCGCATCACCTGTGACCAGACCGCGGCGTCGACGTGCTCATCGACGCCGACCACCCAGGGCGACCCGACGAACAGCCGCGCGTCGCCGGCTGCCCAACCGGAATGTGCGGTCCCGGCCATCGGGTGCCCGCCGACATAGCGGTCGAGCAGTCCGGCCGAGCGAACCTCGTCGAGGACCGGCCCCTTGACGCTGATGACATCGGTCAGCGCGCAATCCGGTGCGTCGGTCCTGATGTGGTTCAGCATCAGGCCGACCGCCGGCATCGGCACGGCGAGCACGATCAGCGCCCGGTGCTCGGCCGCCCAGCGCAACGCCTCGGCGATCTGGGTGGTGGCGGCGAAGCCGTCGTTGCGCGCCGCCTGCACACCCTCGTTGGATCGGTTGTAGCCGAACGTCTCCCGGCCGGCCGCCGTCGCCGCCCGCATCAGTGACCCGCCGATCAGGCCCAGCCCCAGCACACACACGGGTGTCTTCGTCACGTTCCCAGGTTGGCACACCTACCCGCGTCCGCCGTCGAGGCGTGCTGGTCGCTGGTCAACTCACCCGCCCAGCGACTAGCGTATGCGGGCGTGGCAGGTCAACGGACGGAGCGCGAGCAGGGATCAGACCCTGCGGAGACCCCGTACGGTTTCGCCGTCGCCGTCGTGCATGAGAACGCCAAATGGCGCTGCGCGCCGATGAGCAGCAAGGCGTTGACCAGCCTTGCGGCTGCCGAGACCGAACTGCGGGAATTGCGCAGCGCCGGAGCCGTCTTCGGACTGCTCGACATCGACGACGAGTTCTTCCTGATCGTCCGTCCGGCGCCGGCGCGGACCCAGTTGCTGCTCTCCGATGCGACGGCCGCCCTGGACTACGACATCGCCGCCGAGGCGCTGGAGGCCCTCGACGTCGAAATCGCCCCGGAGGACCTCGAGGACAGAGACCCTTTCGAAGAGGGTGATCTGAGCGTGCTGGCCGATGTCGGACTGCCCGAAGCGGTGCTCAGCGTGATCCTCGACGAGACCGACCTCTATCCCGACGAGCAGTTGGGCCGCATCGCGCGGGAGATGGGCTTCGCCGAGGAATTGTCCGCAGTACTCGACCGCATGGATCGTTGACCCGCCCCATCGCGGACGGGCCCGACCCCATCCCGGAGGACGCCGCCCTGATCCGGGCTGCGATCGACGCGGCGCGCACGGCCGGTCCCGACGACGTTCCGATCGGTGCGGTCATCTTCGATGCCGAGGGTAGGGAGCTGGCCCGCGCCGCCAACGCCCGGGAAGCCCTCGGCGACCCGACCGCGCACGCCGAGATCCTGGCCCTGCGGGCCGCCGCCGGGCAGCTCGGCGACGGCTGGCGACTGGAGGGCGCCACCATCGCGGTCACGGTCGAGCCGTGCACGATGTGCGCCGGTGCGCTGGTGATGGCCAGGGTGGCCCGACTGGTGTTCGGGGCGTGGGAGCCCAAGACCGGAGCGGCCGGCTCGCTGTGGGACGTGGTGCGGGACCGCCGCCTGACGCACCGTCCACAGGTCCGCGGCGGGGTGCTTGCGGGTGAGTGCGCGGCCTTGCTGGAGGATTTCTTCAGCCGGCACCGTGATTTGGGCTAGGCGCCGTGATTTGGGCCAGTCGGGGCCGGGCCGTAGGATCCTCCCCGGTGGCGTGTCCGAGCGGCCTAAGGAGCACGCCTCGAAAGCGTGTGACGGGTAACCCCCGTCCGAGGGTTCAAATCCCTCCGCCACCGCCATCTTCACCCGGCTGAATATGTGAGGCAGAACGCGTGCTCGTCGAACCAACGCAGGACGCAGGTCACGCCGACAGGAGGCGGCAGCCCCGCCCCGGTGTCCTCGGCCGAATCGAAGGCGTGATCGAAACGGGCCTGTTCGGCACCCGGTGGTTGCTCGTCCCGTTCTATGTCGGTCTCGCCGGCGCGATCCTCGCGCTCCTGCTGAAGTTCGTTCTCGCCCTGGGGCACCTCGCGTCGGTCAGCATTCACGGCGATGTCTCGCAGGTGACGGTGGCCGTGCTCGAACTCCTGGACATCGTGCTGCTCGCGAACCTGGTTCTCATCGTCGTGTTCGCCGGATACGAGAGCTTCGTGTCACGGATGGAGGTCGCGCGAGTATCCCGTGACCGCCCGGAGTGGATGGGCAAGGTCGATTACTCGTCGTTGAAGATGAAGCTCATCGGATCGATCGTGGCGATCTCCGCGATCGGTCTGCTGGAGGACTTCATCTCCGGAAGCGATCAGCCCATCGACGTGACCGCCACCCGGTGGCGCGTCATCGTCCACTGCACGTTCCTGCTTTCCGGGGTGCTCTTCGCGACCATGGACCTGATCTCGGAGAAGCGCCGGATCCTGGAAATCGAAGCCGACAAGGCGCATGCAGAGATCGTGGGCGATCACCATCGGTAGTTCTCCGGTCACTCCGGGGGAGGCCTATCCTGGGAATGTGACTACCGTGACGCGCAGACGAAGCCTGGTGGTCGGTGCACTCGGGCTCACGATCGGGCTCTTCCCGGTGGTGGTGGCGATGAGCCACCCGAGCACTCCGGAATCCCGGGTGCTGGCCGCATGTAATGACACCGTCGAGACCACCGACAGTTTCTCGATGGACTGCGCCCCGAACATGGTTCCGGACTTCAGCGATCAGCTGACCGAGGCTGAGGTAGCCGAACCGGGCTGGAACGGCCACCCGGGCGGCGGCGGCCGCTAGTCGGGTCAGCCCTCGCGCAGGTCCGCATCAACGATGGACTTGGCCTGCTGCAGATGGTCCACGGCGCGGGCCAGGTAGTCCTGATAGGTGATCGTGTCGTCGGACTGACGTGCGATGACGAAACGCAAGCACGCGTGCGTGGCGACGTTCATATCGTCGATCATGCGCTGCAATCCCGCGGTCAGTTCAGGGTCCGGGGTGGGCAGCAGATGTTGCAGTTCCACCGCGTTGACGTCGTGCAACTGCTGACAACCCGACCTGACCGCGGACTCGTCGCCGGCGTCGGTGGCCTGTGAAATCTGCTGCAGTGCGTGGGCCGACCGCTTGAACAGATCACCTGTGCGCCGCTCCCAGTCTCGGATCGCCGCGGCCCTTGGCACCTCCGGGGACACCTCCGGCGGTGCGGTGACTGCCGGTGCTGACGCCGGTGTTGATGCCGGGGACCGGAGCGGCGAGGTGGCCGGCTCAGGCATCGTCGCGCATCCACCGGCGAACACCAACGCAGCCAACAGCGTGACCGATCGCAGACGCACCGTCATGGCTCCACCCTTAGCGGTAACCGGTGGCGGTGCCCAGAGTCTTTCGGCCCGGAATTTCCAAAGCGCCGCCCGGTGACCGACCGAACCGCTGTAATGGGCAGGCAGTTGTGAAGGGCGATGCGAGGGGAAACTGATGGATCTGATTTCACCGCTCGATGGCATGTTCCTGATGGGCGAATCGCGCGAGCATCCGATGCACGTCGGCGGCCTGCACGTCTACAAGCCCCCGGCCGGGTCCGGGCCGGACTTCGTCCGCGAGCTGTACCAGAAACTGCTCACCGACACCGATGCCACCGCGACGTTCCGCAAGCATCCCGGCGAGGTGATGGGCGGGATCTCGAAACTCACCTGGGCCATCGACCCCGACATCGACCTCGAATACCACCTGCGCCGCTCCGCGCTGCCGAACCCGGGCCGGGTCCGTGAACTCCTGGAGCTCACCTCGCGGCTGCACGGCACGCTGCTGGACCGGCATCGTCCGCTGTGGGAGATGCATCTGGTCGAGGGACTCGACGACGGCCGGTTCGCGGTGTACGCCAAGATGCACCACGCCCTGCTCGACGGTGTGAGCGCGATGCTGACCCTGCGCCGGGCGCTGTCCACCGATCCCGATGATCATGTGGCCCGGGCGTTCTGGGAACCCAGCGAGCGCAAGTCGAAGAAGGGCGGCGGCGGCAAGGCATCGCTTCTCGACACCGTGAAGAAGGGCGCCGGATCCATCGCTGCGCTGGGCCCCGGCACGTACAACCTCGCCCGCAAGGGAATCCTCGAACAACAACTCAACCTGCCCTTCGGCGCTCCGCGGACCATGTTCAACGTGCCGATCGCCGGCGCCCGACGGTGCGCCGCTCAGTCCTGGCCGGTGGAGCGATTCCTGGCGATCAAGCGAGCGACCGGCGTGACCCTCAACGATGTGGTGCTGGCCGTGTGCGGCGGCGCCCTGCGGGCATACCTGCTCGAACAGGACGCTCTGCCGGACAAGCCGCTGATCGCGATGGTTCCGGTGAATCTCCGTGAGGGCGAATCCACCGGTGGCAACGAGGTGGGATCGTTGCTGGCCAATCTCGGCACCGATACGTCCGATCCGGCCGAACGGCTGAGGATCATCAACACCTGCATGAACAACAACAAAGAGGTGTTCCGGTCGATGCCGAAGGTTCAGCAGGTGGCGCTGTCGACCTTCAACGTCGTGCCGTTGATGGTCGAACTGCTTCCGGTGCTGCGGACCACGGCCCCGCCGCCGTTCAACATCGTCATCTCGAATGTTCCGGGAGCGCGGCAGTCGATGTACTGGGGCGGCGCGCAACTCACCGGCAACTACCCGATGTCGATCGCCCTGGACGGCCAGGCGCTGAACATCACGCTGACCAACAACGGCGACAACCTCGACTTCGGCATCGTCGGCTGCCGTCGCAGCGTCCCGCATCTGCAGCGGCTGATCGGTCACCTCGAGGATTCGCTGACCGCTCTCGAGGAGGCGGTCGGTAAGGGGGCGGCGAAGGCGCCCGCCAACAAGGCGGCGTCCAAGAAGTCATCCCCGGCGAAGGTCGCGGACACCGCGAAGTCCGTCGCCAAGAAGGCGGTGAAGAAGGCAGCGGCGCCGGCCAAGCGCGCCGCTGCCGCCTCCAAAGCCGTCAAGGGCACTGCTAAGGGCAAGTGACCTCGATCTCGAACGGTTTGGTCATCGGTTGCATCGGGTTGGCCATGTCCACCCCGGTGGCCGTGCCGGTCACCTTGTAGGTCTTGTCGGTCTTGGTGGCCGAGGCGTTCCCGCCGGGTGCGCCGTCCTGGAAGCCCAGGACGGTTCCGTTGATGTTGCCCAGGCCCACCGACGTCACCTTCGAGGCGTCGGGCGACATGACGACGGCGACGCCGGATCCGGCCTCACCGATGGCGATGTTGAAATTGCCGCCCATCGTGGAGCAGACGACCTGGCCCTGCATCTCCTTGGGTTGCCCGTCGATGGTCACCTTGGCGGTGCCCGCGCCTGCCGATGCCGACACACCGCCGGCTTGGACCGACGTCGCCGCCGGAGTACTCGCCGCCGGACTCTCCGACTTGTCCTTGCTCGAACAGCCGGTCATGCCGGCCACTACTATCGCGGCGCCGCAGGCGCCGACCACCAGACCTCGTATCACAGGGTTTTCTCCTCGTGTTCGCGGCCGACCACAGCAGTGGCCGGCCGGTGCCAATTGACGGGGAAGTAATGCCCATTCGCCGGACGGTCTAATCACCGACCGCCCGCTGGTTAGATAGCAGCCGTGACCGAAGGCGCGAACTTCACCGTTGAGGCCGAACTTCCCAACGGCCGCGGGCGCAGTGGTGTCATCCATACCCCGCACGGTGATATCCGTACGCCCGCCTTCATCGCCGTCGGCACCAAGGCCACGGTCAAGGCGGTGCTGCCGGAGACCATGGCAGACCTCGGCGCTCAGGCGTTGCTGGCCAACGCCTATCACCTCTATCTGCAGCCGGGTCCGGACATCGTCGCGGAAGCGGGCGGTCTGAGCGCCTTCATGAACTGGCCGGGTCCGACGTTCACCGACAGTGGCGGATTCCAGGTCATGTCATTGGGAGTCGGCTTCCGCAAGATCCTGATGGAGGATCCGGGCCGGGAACAGGCCGACGATCTGATCGCGAAGGGGAAGCAACGGCTGTCCCACGTCGATGACGACGGCGTCACTTTCACTTCGCACATCGACGGATCGTCCCACCGGTTCACCCCCGAGGTCTCCATCGGGATTCAGCACCAATTGGGCGCCGACATCATCTTCGCCTTCGACGAGTTGACCACTCTGCTCAATACCCGTGGCTATCAGGAGGAGTCGGTGCTGCGCACGCACGCCTGGGCGCAGCGCTGCCTCACCGAGCATCGCCGGCTCAGCGCTCTGGAAGCGGGTTCGAAGCCGCCGCAGGCACTGTTCGGGGTGGTGCAGGGCGCGAACTATGAAGATCTGCGCCGCCAGGCCTGTCGCGGTCTGGAGAGCATCGTCGATGAGGACGGTCGGGGCTTCGACGGGTACGGCATCGGCGGGGCGTTGGAGAAGCAGAACCTGGCCACCATCGTGGGCTGGTGCACCGAAGAACTGCCCGACACCAAACCACGTCACCTGCTGGGCATCAGTGAACCCGACGATCTCTTCGCCGCGATCGCGGCGGGTGCGGACACCTTCGACTGCGTGTCGCCGTCGCGGGTGGCACGCAACGCCGCCCTGTACTCGCCGGACGGCCGGTTCAACATCACCGGGGCGCGCTACAAAAGGGACTTCAATCCGATCGACGCGGAGTGCGACTGCTACACCTGTGCGCACTACACCCGCGCCTATCTCCACCACCTGTTCAAGGCCAAGGAGATCGTGTCGGCGACGTTGTGCACCATTCACAATGAGCGCTTCATCGTCCGGCTCGTCGACCGTATCCGCGAATCCATCGCCGCCGGGCGCTTCGAGGACCTGCGCGACGACGTCCTGGGCCGCTACTACCGCTCATGACGGGTGTGCGGGCGCGCAGGCACACCGTGTGGTGGGGCGGACTCGCCCTCATCGCTGTGCTGGGAATCGTTGCGGCGCTGGTGTTCTTCCGAAATCAGAGCGGCGACCAACGGGACAGGCCGCAGAACGAGGCCGCGAGCAGCGACTCCAGCCTGCTCGCGCTGACCTGGGGACCGAGCCTGTGCGCCGTGGACGCCTCGGTGCGTGGCTGCCGGACCGGCAATGTCGGCCGCAAGGGGCAGTCCTTCCTGCTGCACGGGCTGTGGCCGCAGCCGTCAACCGAGCAGTACTGCGGGGTCACCAAGCAGTCCGGAAAGCAGAAGGCCCCGGAACTGCCGGAGGATGTCCGGCAACGCCTGGCGGGGATGATGTCCGACGCTTCGGTGCTGGCGCCGCACGAGTGGTTCGCACACGGCACCTGCTCGGGCGTGACGGCCACCGAATACTTCAGCATCGCAACGACATTGACCACCCAGGCAACCGCTGTTCTCGACGCGGCATTCCGTGACGCGCAGGGACGCAAGCTGACGGTGCGCTCGGTGCGGGATCTCTTCGATGCCCGGTTCGGCGCAGGTTCCGGTGGACGGGTCGCGCTGGCCTGCCGGAAGGCTGAGGGACGGGGTGAGGTCGTCTACGAGGTCCGGCTGTCGCTTCCCTCCGTTCGCGACCTGCGCGCGGCCGGGTCCTCGCTGTCCCTCGGCGAGCAACTCGCCAAGGCGCCGCCGGTGCCCGCCGGTTGTGGCCAGGCTCGGGTGCCCTGATTGTCTTGGGCGGCCCTGATTGTCTTGGGGGGAATCGAGCGACGGGCACAATGGTCCGGTGACCGCCGAATCGCAGGATCTGCTGCTGCAACTGCTTGATCCCGCGCACCGCGCCGACCCGTACCCGGTGTACCGGAAGTTGCGGGAGGCGGCTCCGTTCGCGCGCCCGGAGAACAACCTGTGCGTCTTCGGCAGCTTTACCGACTGCGACGAGATCCTCCGGCACCCCTCCTCGTGCAGCGACCGGCTGAAGTCCACCACCGCCCAGCGTGCCGTCGCCGCCGGACAGCCGGCCCGCCCGTTCGGCGTCCCCGGCTTCCTCTTCCTCGACCCGCCGGACCACACCCGGCTGCGCCGGCTGGTCAGCAAGGCGTTCTCGCCCAAGGTGGTCCGGGCACTGGAACCCGAGATCGCCGGAATCGTCGAGGGACTGCTCGATGACGTCGAGCGCAACGGACGTTTCGAAGCGGTCGCAGATCTGGCCTATCCGCTACCGGTCGCCGTCATCTGCCGACTGCTCGGCGTCCCGATCGAGGACGAACCCCAATTCAGTGCGGCCTCAACTGTTTTGGCCCAGGGCCTGGACCCGTTCATCAGCTTCACCGGCCAGGCGCAGGGGATCGATGAGCGTCTGGAGGCGGGACTCTGGCTGCGCGGATACCTGCGGGAGCTGTTGGGGCGGCGTCGCGACCATCCGGGCGACGATCTGATGTCCGCTCTGATCGCCGTCGAGGAGTCCGGCGATCAGCTCACCGAGGATGAGATCGTGGCGACCTGCAATCTGTTGCTGGTGGCCGGCCATGAGACGACGGTGAACCTGATTGCCAACGCGGTGCTCGCGATGCTGCGCCACCCGCAGTACTGGACGGCACTGAGCCGCGATTCCGGTCAGGCCCCGGGGATCGTCGAGGAGACGTTGCGCTACGACCCGCCCGTGCAACTGGTCGGGCGGGTCGCCGGCGCGGACATGACGATCAGCGGCATCGAGGTTCCCAAGGGGGACATCATGATGCTGCTGCTGGCCGCCGCTCACCGGGACCCGGCGGCCAACGAGCGTCCCGACGAGTTCGATCCGGCCCGGCCCACGATCCGCCACCTCGCGTTCGGCCTGGGCCCGCACTTCTGCCTTGGCGCACCGCTGGCACGGATGGAGGCGACCGTGGCGCTGTCGGCGGTCACCGAGAGATTCCCCGATGCCCGCCTCACTGTCGAGCCCACCTACAAGCCACATGTGACCCTGCGCGGCCTGGCCGGACTCGAGGTGAGCCTCTAACCGACTACTCGGCGTGGAAGATCCACGGCTCCCGTGGAAGCCGCGCCGGATCGAAACGGTCCAGCAGTTCGGCGGTGCCGGCCGCGGACGTGCCCAGCGACTCGGCGATCAAGGCGAACGTGCGCGCGGGCCCCAACTCGCCCAGGGTCACCGCCCCGTCCCGTTTGGCCAGCCGCTTACCTTCGGCATTGAGCACCAGGGGCACGTGGGCGTAGACCGGTTGCGGATAGCCCAGCAGTGCGGCCAGGTACGCCTGACGCGGCGACGAGGACAGCAGGTCGTCACCGCGCACCACCTGGTCGATGCCGGAGTGGGCGTCGTCCACGACGACCGCCAGGTTGTAGGCCGGAACTCCGTCGCCGCGACGGAGCACGAAATCGTCGACGACGCCGGTGTATCGACCGTGCAGCAGATCGGTCACGGTGTACTGCGAGACGTCGGCGCGCAATCGCAACGCCGGCGGCCGCCCCTGTTCCCGCCGGGCCGCGCGGTCCTCCTCGGTCAGCGTCAGGCAGGTACCGGGGTAGGCACCCTCCGGGGCGTGCGGCGCCCGGGGTGCGCTGAGGATGTCCTTGCGGCTGCAGTAGCACTCATAGACCAGACCCCGGTCGATCAGACCGTCGACCACCGCGTCGTAACGGTCGCGATGCGCCGACTGCCACTGCGGTTCCTCATCCCACGTAACCCCGATCGCGGCGAGGTCGGCGAGTTGCCGGTGCGCGATGTCGTCGTGCGTGCGGTCGTCGAGGTCCTCGACCCGAACCAGGAAGCGCCGCCCGGTGGAACGGGCGAACAACCAGGCCAGCAGCGCGGTACGCAGATTGCCGATGTGCAGATCGGCCGACGGGCTCGGCGCGAAACGGCCGGCGCCCGCAATTCCCACGTTGGCAATCTAACGTGGAAGGGGTGGACCTCCCCGTCATGCCTCCGGTGCAGCCGATGCTGGCCAAGGCCGCGACGGCGGTGCCCACCGAATCCGGGATGTGGTCGTTCGAGCCGAAGTGGGACGGCTTCCGCGCGCTGGTGTTCCGCGACGCCGACGAGGTGGTGATCCAGTCCCGCAACGGAAAGGACCTCGGCCGGTACTTCCCCGAACTCGTCGAAGCGGTGCGGGCCGAACTGGCGCCCCGTTGCGTGCTCGACGGTGAGGTCGTGGTGACGCGGGAGGCCGGCGGCCGGGTCCGGCTGGACTGGGATTCGCTGTCCCAGCGGATCCATCCCGCACAGAGCCGGATCCGGTTGCTCGCCGAGCAGACGCCCGCGCATTTCATCGGATTCGACGCCCTCGCCGTCGGGGACAGTCCGCTGATGGGGGAGCACTTCTCCAGCCGGCGTGCGGCTCTCGTGGACGCCGTCGGGGCAGGCCGATGGTGTCACGTGAGCCGGAACACCGAGGACCCTGAACTCGGATCGCGGTGGCTGGCGACGTTCGAGGGTGCCGGGCTGGACGGGGTGATCGCCAAACGTCTTGACGGACAGTATGTTCCGGGCAAGCGGGAGATGGTCAAGGTCAAACACGCTCGTGACGCGGACTGCGTGGCGATCGGTTACCGGGTCCACAAGAGCGGCGAGGGGGTCGGCTCCATCCTGCTCGGCCTCTACCGCGCGGATGGGGAACTTCAGATGGTCGGCGGCGCAGCGTCTTTCACCGTTAAGGACCGGATCGCTCTGCTGGCGGAACTCGAGCCCTTGGCCACCGGTGCTGTCAACGACGGCGAGCCGAGCAGATGGAACTCCGCCGCCGACAAGACCTGGATCCCGATCCGTCCGGAGAGGGTCGCCGAGGTGGCCTACGACCAGATGGAGGGAGAGCGGTTCCGTCACGCCGTTCGGTTCGTGCGGTGGCGTCCGGACCGCGATCCCGCCGGTTGCACCTTCGATCAACTCGACGTTCCACTGAGCTACGACCTCAACGACGTACTGGCGGAGGGCTGATGGCCGGGGCCGCCGAGGAGATCGACGTCGACGGCGTCGCAGTCCGAATCACCAACCGGGACAAGGTGTTCTTCCCGCTACTCGGCGCCGAGGGCACCAAGGGAAGACTCATCGACTACTACCGGACGGTCGGATCCGGGCCGATGCTGACGGCACTGCGCAACCGGCCCACGCACCTACAGCGGTTCCCCGACGGCATCGACGGCGAGCAGATCTATCAGAAGCGGGTTCCCGAGAAACATCCCGACTACCTCGAGATCTGCCGGGTCACCTTTCCGTCCGGGCGGACGGCGGACGCACTGATGCCCACCCATCCCTCCGCCATCGTCTGGGCCGCCCAGATGGGCGCCATCACCCTGCACCCGTGGCAGGTCCGCTGCCCGGACACCGACCACCCGGACGAACTTCGCATCGACCTCGACCCGCAGCCCGGAACCGGTTTCGCCGAGGCGCGCGCAGTCGCCGTCGACATCCTCAAACCGTTGCTCGACGAACTCGGACTGGTGGGCTACCCGAAGACCTCAGGCGGGCGGGGCGTGCACGTGTTCCTCCGGATCGCCGCCGACTGGGATTTCGTCGACGTCCGCCACGCCGGCATCGCGCTGGCCCGCGAGGTGGAACGCCGGGCTCCGGACCTGGTGACGACGTCATGGTGGAAGGAGGAGCGCGGCGAGCGCATCTTCATCGACTACAACCAGAACGCCCGGGATCGCACCTTCGCCGCGGCCTACTCGGTGCGGCCCACTCCGATCGCCACGGTGTCGACCCCGCTGACCTGGCAGGAACTGGCCGGGGCCGACACCCCCGACGATTACACGATGGCCACGGTGCCGGGCCTGTTGGCCCAACGGGGTGATCCGATGGCCGGACTGGACGCCGTGTCGCAGTCGCTGGAGCCGTTGCTGAACCTGGCGGCCGCCGACGCCGACCGCGGCCTGGGTGATCTGCCGTATCCGCCCAACTACCCGAAGATGCCCGGTGAACCCAAGCGGGTGCAGCCCAGCCGGGACGCGGACCGGAAGCCGAAAGGGCACTGAAGCAGTTAGCTGAGGGCCTATCGGCCCTGGTCCGTTCACAGGAAACTGTGGTAGACATTTAGGAAACATTCAGGCAGGACAAAGGGGTCTCAAGCCATGTCTCAAGCAACCCGCAAGCAACGCCGTCTGCAGCCGTACGCATGGCTGGGCGCCGGTGCGGTCACGCTTGGCATGGGCGCAGCGATGGTCGGTGGAGCGGCCGTCGCCGTCGCCGACACCGGGGCTGCCGGAGCTGATGCTTCGACCTCCTCGAACAGCGCCACCTCCTCGAACAGCGCCACCTCCTCGAACGGCGCCGCCTCCAGTGACGCTGCAAGCAGCTCGACTCCGGCCGGCACCCGCCGCGCACCCCGCGGTCCCCGCGGCGCCGCCGCCGCGGCGGGTAATGCCGCCCCGGCTCGTCAGAGCCGCACCGCGACGGCGGCGGTGCCCGCCCCGGCCGTCCCCGAGGTCGCCGTCCCCGGCGTCGCCGCCGCCGACACCGCCCCGGCAGGTGTCGCGGCGCCCACTGCCACTCCGGCAGCAGCTGCGGTCGCGCCCAGAACCCGGGCCCCGCGGCACGCTGCCGCCGCCGCGTCGTCCACCGCTGAGGCTGTCGTCACTGAGCAGAACACCGTCACCGCGCCCGCGGCTGCCATCGAGCCCGTCGATCCTCCCTACATTCCGAACAACATCGTGCCCGGATCGCACGTCGCGCTGGCGCTCAATGAGATCTCGGCCAGCCAGGCGACGCTGAATCAGGTGACGTGGGGCGCGGGCAACATCGCCGCCGGCATCGCCGCGATCGTCCCGCAGCTTTTCCTGGCCGAGGCGTCCCTGTCGCTGACGCTCTGGCAGAACAACATGCCCGCCGCCCAGCAGTTGGTCGCGAACACCGTCGGTGTCCCGATCATCCATCAGCTGACCGAGATCAACCTCTTCGTCACCGCGACCCTGCCGACCTTCGCCCAGTTCGGACTCAGCGGCGCGGCACTGTTCATGCCGTTGGTGAGCCTGTTCGGTGCGGCCACCGCGCCGACTGAGCAACTCATCAGTAGTGCCCGCAGCGACGGAACCGTGTACGCCGTCACCCTGGTGCAGATGAAGTACGGCATCGAACCGGTGATCACGGCGACCATCGGGGGCGGTCCGCGCACCTCCCTGTTGGTCGACACCGGCTCGTCGGGTCTGGTCACCACGCTGGATCAGGTGGGGACTGGTGCGGTGGCCACCGACCAGACCGGCACCATCATCTACAGCGGCGCCAGTGACACACCGTTCACCTACCGCGTCTACGCCACCAACGTCGATTTCGGCGGCGGCGCCGTCGCCGGCAACACCTACGTCGATGTCATCGAGGACACCCCCGCGCAGGAGGCCGCCTTCAAGGAATTCGTGGCCTCCACCGGATCGAACGGGGTCCTGGGAACGGGTGCCGCAGCCGTCGGGCCCGGCCCCGGTTACATCCCGACCTCGCAGTTGCAGGGTGAGCTGAGCGACGGCTACCTGCTGAACGAGAACGTGTTCCTCGGGCTGTTCGGCGTGATGGTGTTCGGCCCCAACCCGTTCCCCGCCCGGGTGATCGTGCCGGGTTCGCCGTACGGCCAGCTCCAGGTTCAGGTCGGCAGCAACACCCCGCAGCCCGTCATCGACGCCATCATCGACTCCGGTGGCGTGTACGGAACCATGCCGAACTCACTGTTCCCCACCTTGCAGCCCGGCGATTACGTGCCGGCCGGCACCAAGATCTCGGTCTACACCGAGGACGGTCAGACGCTGCTGTACTCCTACACCACCACGGCGGACAACGGCCCGACGATCGTTCCCGATGACCCGCTGGGGATGGACGTCAACACCGGCTACATCCCGTTCAACCAGCAGCTGATCTACACCGACTACAGCTCGGCGTACCCGAACGGCGCGACCGTCTTCAACCTCACCTGATCCGCTGCTGCGCCCCCGAAATTGCGCGGCCGCCACTGATTTCGAGATTCCTTAGGGAAATCTGAAATTAGTCTTTGTCTCGCTGGCAAAGATGGTTACTCTCCGGTCAAGTCACTTTGCTGGAGGGAAAACTCATGGCTGCTGCGCTTTTCGTTGGTCGGGTCGGTGGTTTGGCGGTGGCACTCGGTGTGGGTGCGGCTGTCTTCAACGGCGGAGTCGCCTGGGCGGACTCCGGATCGGCCGACTCGGGTTCACGGGGCGCCGGTGCCACCAACTCCGACGGAGCGAGCGCCTCGGCGCCGGCGCGCACCCGACGTGGAGGAGCGGCCAGCGCGGCCGCCGCCACCAAGAGCACCAATAAGAGAAGCGCAACCGCTTCGGTGACGGCCCCGGCGGCCGCCGCCCCGAAGCGGGCCGCCGCGGTGGCGGCTCCCGACGTCGAGGTCGTCGCGGACGAGACCGCGGCCGGCTCGGACTTCGTGGCCACCCCGCCGTCGGAGAGCACCGCCGATCCGGTGTTCGAGACCATCACGTTGATCGATCCCGAGGTTTCTCCGATCGACGCCCAGGTCGACGGTATCGCCGTCGCCTACGCCGCCAACGCATCCGATGGCGCCGGCACCGGCTCCCCGCTGCTCGACTCCCCGCTGGCCTGGGCGGCGCTCGCCGTCTCACGCCGGCATCCGTTGGCTGCCGTCTCGGCGCACACGCCCACCGCAGCGACCACCTCGCAGGCGGTCACCGACGGCGGGATCACCTGGAGCTCGGAAACCGCGTTCGTCGACGGCATCTTCCGCGGCACCCTCACCGCGACCAGCGCCGCCGGCAACACCTTGACCTACACGGCGGTGGGCTCCAGCTGCGGAGACGGTTGTGGCGTCGGCGAAAGCGGCGGCAAGATCACCGCCGGGTCGACGACAGGCAGCTACACGATCCTGCCCTACGCGAACTGGCTCGACGGCGGCGTCAAGGGCGACCAGACGTTCAACGTCCGGATCACCGAGGTCACCCAGTTCGACCAGATCATCACCAGCATCCCGCTGGTCGGACTGATCGCCTCCCCGATCATCGGCCTGTTGCAGAAGACACCGTTCCTCGGCGACCTGCTCGCGCCCATCATCGGATCCTCGGTGCTGGCCGCCTTCCTGGTCGACACCACCGTCCCGGGCACCGCGCCGATGGCCTTCACCTACAAGGTGACCTCGTTCGACGGCACCCAGATCAGCACGAACTTCTTCCCCGCCTCGGGCCTGGCCGCCGGGCAGACCGCGAACACGGTGCTGTACCCGCCGGGGCTGGGCTCACCGGGTTCGACCAACCCGGATTCGACGAACACCACGGCCGGGTCGGTTCCCGGAATTGCGTTGCTGCGCAACGCAACCAGCGTCGGCGACGTCGCCTACAACGTCGTCACCTGGGATCCGCGCGGCGAGTTCCAGTCCGGCGGGATCCTGCAGTTGGACAACCCGATGTACGAGGGCCGGGACACCTCCGCGGTCATCGACTGGGTTGCCGCAGAGACCCCGGCCACCCTCAACGGCAGCGGCGATCCGGCGGTCGGCATGGTCGGCGGCTCCTACGGCGGCGGCATCCAGATGACCACCGTCGACCCGCGTCTCGACTCCATCGCGCCGACCATCGCGTGGAACTCGCTCAACGAGTCGCTCTACCCGACTGACGTCTTCAAGACCGCCTGGGCCAACACCCTGGCGCTGTCCCTGCTGACCACCGGTGCCCGGATCAACAACCAGATCAACCTGGGCATCCTCACCGGCGACCTGCTCGGATTCATCAGCGAGACCGCCCAGGCGGTGCTCGGCAGCAGCGGCCCGACCGCGCTGCTCAACCAGTTGCAGGCCCCCACCCTGCTGGTCCAGGGCATCGTCGACGCGCTGTTCCCGCTGGTGCAGTCGATCCAGAACGCCGAGGCCATTCTCGCCAACCCGTACGGCACCCCGGTCAAGATGATCTGGTTCTGCGGCGGCCACGGCGTCTGCCTGGACCCGGTCAACCTCACCACCCAGGCGACCACGATCTTCGCCTATGACAAGGCATGGCTGAACAAGTACGTCAGCGGGCTCCCGATCCCGGACGCGTTCACGCCGAACTTCCAGTGGTGGGATCAGGCCGGCAACCGCTTCACCTCCGACCTGTATCCGTTCTCGCCCGGCTTCAACACTGACACCCCCCTGGAGGGCTCCAGCGCCGGCGGCGTGCTGGGAATCCTGCCGTTCGCCATCGGCGGCTCGGGACCGGGCGCGGGATTCTCGTTCCCGCTGAACCAGGTGTTCGCCACCGAGGCGAGCAACGCGATCAACGTCCCGATCGCCGGCATCACGACCGGTGACCAGGTCGTCGGAGCGCCGACGGTGAGCTTCACCTACAGCGGGTTCGGCACGTCGAAGGCGGTCTACGGCCAGATCGTCGACAATGCCACCGGCCGGGTGCTGGGCAACATCGCGACGCCGATCCCGCTCACCCTGGACGGCCAGAGCCACACCGCGTCGGTGTCGCTCGCGGACATCGTCTACACCGCCGGCGACGCCCCGTCGCTGACGCTGCAGATCGCCAGCTCGGCCACGCTGTACTGGAACTCGTCGTGGGGCGTGGTGAACATCTCCGGCGTCCAGGCCGCTCTGCCGGTCCGCGCCTAGGGGCTTCAGGCACTCTCGGGGCCCGTAGGGGACTGACGGTCTAGCGCCGAAGTCCCTTACGGGCCTTGCCCGTTGGCCGCTTGTTGAGCAGGCCGCCGGCGGGTTCCGGCTCGTCGGCGGTGACGGCCGATTCGTCAGCCGTCTCAGCTTCGGGTTCGGGTTCGCCGGATTCGGTGCCGGCCTCCTCGGCGGAGTCAATCTCGTCCGTGGTGTCTGCGGTCGCGGTCTTGTCGGCCTCGGCGCGCTTGGGCTTGCCGCGGGGCTTCTTCTCCTTGACCGGTTTGGCCGGTTTGGGCGCCGGGGCTGGCTGCTCGGCGATGAACGACAGATAGAACGCGAGCACCGCGAGAATCGCGATCGCGCCGGCGGCGCCGTAGACGGCGAACAACCACGGTCCGGCACTCTGCAGGCGCAGCCAGATCTCCGCGATTGCGGTCAGCACGATCAGCACGCCGGCGACCACATGCAGAACCCCGGACCAAGCCCGCAGTCGCAGGGCGACCTCGGGTGTTCCGTGCTCGGGCTTCAATGACTGCTGCAGAAACAGCACCACCGGAATCGCGGCCAGGCCGATCGGCACGCCGGCCGCGATCCGCCCGACGGTCGCCAGGGTGGTCGGGAAGTCGCCCAGCAACACCCACCACCGCGGGAGGACGAACACGAAGTAGAGGGCCGCGCCGAGCAGCGACAGCGCCAGGTGCAGTGCAATCGCAGTGCGCCGCTGCATATCGCTCCTCAGATGTTGGTCCGGGGTGCGACCCGACATCGGATCGCACCCCGGACAGGTGCGGAGGATAGGGGATTTGAACCCCTGAGGGCTATTAACCCAACCCGCGTTCCAGGCGAGCGCCATAGGCCACTAGGCGAATCCTCCGTCGGCCATGGTAGCCGACCGGGGGGTGCCCGCGTTTCGGCTGGTTGCCCTGTTCCCTGGTTGTCCCGGCCACCCCCGCAGGTACTAGACTCGCCGTGGACCCCGCGCGGCGTCCAACCTGTGAACTCCCCCAGGGTCGGAAGGCAGCAAGGGTCAACGGGCTCTGGCGGGTGCGCGGGGTCCCCCCTCGCCGGGCAGGACGAATCAGTGAAAGGCCGCGCGGTGTCGTTTCAGTCCCTGAGCCGTGACGAATTGCAAGCTCAGCACGATCTCCAGCGGCGCGACTACGCCGGGTTGCAGGCCAAGAAACTCTCCCTGGATCTGACCCGCGGCAAGCCCTGCAGCGAGCAACTGGACCTGTCCAACGCGATGCTGGCACTGCCGGGCGACGGCCAGTTCCGCGACGACGAGGGCACCGACACCCGCAACTACGGCGGCCAGCACGGCCTGTCCGGCCTGCGCGCCGTCTTCGGTGATCTGCTGGGCATCCCGGTTCCCAACCTCATCGCGGGCAACAACGCGAGCCTGGAATTCATGCACGACGTGATCGTGTTCTCGATGCTGCACGGGGGAGTGGACTCACCTGGGCCGTGGGTCGCCGAACCGGTGGTGAAGTTCCTGTGCCCGTCGCCGGGCTATGACCGGCACTTCGCCATCACCGAGAGCCTTGGCGTCGAGATGATCCCGGTGCCGATGCGCGAGGACGGCCCCGACGTCGATCTGATCGAGGAACTCGTCGCCACCGACCCGGCGATCAAGGGCATGTGGTGTGTTCCGGTGTTCTCCAACCCGACCGGCGCGACGTATTCGTGGGAGGTCGTCCGTCGTCTGGTTCAGATGGACACTGCCGCAACAGATTTCCGGCTGTTCTGGGACAACGCCTATGCGGTGCACACCCTGACCGAAGACTTTCCCCGCCAGATCGACGTGCTGGGACTGGCGGCGACGGCAGGCCATCCGAACCGGCCGTACGTGTTCACCTCGACCTCGAAGATCACCTTCGCCGGTGCGGGGGTGAGCTTCTTTGCCGGCTCGCTGGGCAACATCGCCTGGTACCTGCAGCATGCCGGGAAGAAGTCGATCGGACCGGACAAGGTCAATCAGCTCCGGCACCTGAAGTTCCTGCGCGACGCCGACGGCGTGCGTGCGCACATGCGCCGGCACCAGCAGTTGCTGGCGCCGAAGTTCGAGCTCGCCCTCGACATCCTCGACCGGCGACTGTCGGACTCCAAGATCGCCTCCTGGACCGAGCCCAAGGGCGGCTACTTCATCAGCCTCGACGTGCTTCCCGGCACCGCCAAGCGCACCGTCGCCCTGGCCAAGGACGCCGGCATCGCGGTCACCGAGGCCGGGGCCTCCTTCCCGTACAAGAAGGATCCCGAGGACAAGAACATCCGGATCGCGCCGAGTTTCCCGACGCTTCCCGACCTGGCCGACGCCATCGACGGGCTGTCCACCTGCGCGCTGCTGGCGGCCGTCGAATCGCTGCTGGCGTGACCGCTGTCCGCGCGGCAGCACCTGATGGCGTGTCTTCTCCTCCGACCCTGCGGGTCGGCATCGTCGGACACGCTGGGTAGCCTGCTGACGTGGCGCTCTACCGCAAGTACCGACCGGCGACGTTCGCCGAGGTGGTGGGGCAGGAGCACGTCACCGAACCGCTGTCCACGGCGCTGGCGGCCGGACGGATCAACCACGCGTACCTGTTCTCCGGGCCGCGCGGCTGCGGCAAGACCTCCTCGGCGCGCATCCTCGCCCGGTCGCTGAACTGCGTAGAGGGACCCACACCAACGCCTTGCGGGGTGTGTGACTCGTGTGTGGCGTTGGGCCCGGGCGGCGGCGGTTCGTTCGACGTCACCGAGATGGACGCGGCCAGCCACGGCGGCGTGGACGACACCCGCGACCTTAGGGACCGGGCGTCCTTCGCTCCCGCGCAGAGCCGCTACCGGATCTTCATCATCGACGAAGCCCACATGGTCACCACCCAGGGCTTCAACGCGCTGCTCAAGATCGTCGAAGAGCCGCCGGAGCATGTGATCTTCGTGTTCGCCACCACCGAACCCGAGAAGGTTCTGCCCACCATCCGCTCGCGCACCCACCAGTACCCCTTCCGGCTGCTGGCGCCCAAGACCATGCGCGGACTGGTCGAGAAGATCCTTGAGTCCGAACACGTCGAGGTCGACGATGCGGTCTTCCCGCTCGTCATCCGGGCCGGTGGCGGGTCGCCGCGCGACACCCTCAGCGTGCTGGACCAGTTGCTGGCCGGCGCTGAGGACAACCGGGTGCACTACCAGCGGGCGCTGGCCCTGCTGGGTGCCACCGACGTCGCTCTGATCGACGAGGCCATCGACTCACTGGCCGCCGGCGACGCCGCCGCTCTGTTCGGAGCGGTGGAGTCGGTGATCGACGCCGGCCACGACCCACGCCGGTTCGCCATCGACCTGCTGGAGAGATTCCGGGATCTCATTGTGCTGCAAGCGGTTCCGGACGCCGCCAGCCGCGGTGTGGTCGACGCGCCGGGGGACGTCCTGGAGCGGATGCGCGATCAGGCCGAGCGCATCGGGCCGGCGACGCTGGCCCGCTACGCGGAGGTCGTGCACGCCGGCCTGGGCGAGATGCGCGGCGCCACCGCACCCCGACTGCTGCTCGAGGTGGTCTGCGCCAGGTTGCTGCTGCCCTCGGCGAGCGACACCGAGTCCGCACTGCTGCAGCGCATCGAGCGCATCGAGACCCGGATGGACATCTCAATCCCGGCCGGTGAGGCCGCGGCCTCCGCCCTGTCTTCGGCGCCCGCCAGGCAGTACGTCCGCAAGACCCAGGCCCCGTCGGAGCCCGCTGCGCCTGAGTCCGCACCGCTCGCGCCCGAACCTGCCCGGCCGGCTGCCCCCGAGCCCGTCGCGGTGAAACCCGAACCGCCACAAGCCAAGCCGGTTGAGCGGCCCGTTCCCGAACCCGAGCCCGCACCCGCACCCGAGCCCGAGCTGGAGCCCGTCGTCTCGGAGCCCGCACCCCCCGCACCGCCGAGTGTCCCCGCACCGGGCCCGGTGGTGGGCGCGCCCGATGCCGCCGCCGTCCGCCAGCTCTGGTCGACGGTGCGGGACAAGGTGCGGGAGCGCAGCCGCAGCACCTATGCGCTGCTTGAAGCTGCGATCGTGCGAGCAGTGGAAGATGACACGCTCGTCCTCGCTCATCAGGCGCCGCCCTTGGCGAAGCGGCTCAGTGAGCAGCACAACGCCGAGATCATCCGCGACGCCCTCAAAGACGCACTCGGCGTGAACTGGCGGGTGCGTTGCGAAGTCGGCACGGGTGAAGCGTCTCCTTCGGCGGTGGAGTCGACCCCCACGCCGATCGCCGAATCCGAACCGGATCCCGTCGAGGTGCAGCGTGCCGAAGAGGAGGAGTTGATCGCCGAGGCGGTCCGCGACGACGCGGATCCCGCCCCGCGCCGCGACCCCGAAGAAGTCGCGCTGGAACTCCTGCAGAGTGAACTCGGCGCCAAGAAGATCGACGGCTAGTTGCAGTACCGAACACAGGAGAACTGATGGGACAGGTCAGCGCATCCAGCACGATCCTTATCGACGTCGAGCCGGCGAAGGTTCTCGACGCCGTCGCCGACTACCGGGGCGTGCGTCCGAAGATCCTCTCGGCGCACTACAGCGGGTACGAGGTTCTCCAGGGCGGCCAGGGCCGCGGCACCGTGGCCGCGTGGAAACTGCAGGCCACCGAGTCCCGCTCCCGTCAGATTCAGGCCGAGGTCGACGTCGCCGGACACACCGTCATCGAGAAGGACGCCAATTCCTCGCTGGTGACCAACTGGACCGTCGCCCCGGCAGGACCGGGATCGAGTGTCACGGTGAAGACCACCTGGAACGGCGCCGGCGGCGTCAAGGGCTTCTTCGAGAAGACCTTCGCACCTTTGGGGTTGCGCAAGATTCAGGACGAGGTGCTGTCCAACCTCAAGAAAGAGGTTGAGGCGGGCTGACCGTCCGGGTTAGCTGGTTCGGGCCGGCTGGGTCTGCAGGAACGCCACGATTCCCCGGACCACCGCGTCGGCGTACTTCTGCCGGCCTTCCTGGCTCGACATCAGGCTCGAGTCCACCGGGTTCTTCATGTTCCCGCACTCGACGAGGATCGACGGGTACTGCGCCAGGTTCAGCCCGGCGATGTCTGAGCGCGCGTTGAGGCCGTCGGTGCCGATGTAGGTCGCCGGCGGGATGCCCGATGCGGCCATCTGGTCGCGCATCATCCGGGCGAACTGGACCGACGGGCCGGCCTGCGCGGCGTTGAGCGGCGGGCTGGAGTACAGGATGTGGAACCCACGGCCGGTCGCCGGGCCGCCGTCGCCGTGAATCGAGACCACCGCGTTGGGCGTCAGTGCGTTGGCCATCGCGGCGCGCTCGTCCACGCAGGGGCCGACCTGGTCGTCGTTGCCGCGCGACATCGCGGTTCGCACGCCCAGGTTGTTCAATGCCTGCCGGACCAGCAGGGTGGTGTCCCAGTTGAAGGTGTGCTCGGGGAAGCCGGCCTCGGTGGCGGTGCCACTGGCCTGGCAGTCCTTGGTGCCGCCGCGGCCGGTCGGCACCTGGCGGGTCATGTTGGCGTCGTTGGCGCCGTTGTGGCCCGGATCGAGGAAGACGATCATCCCGGCGACGCTGCCCGGCGCGGAGTGGGCGACGGCCGAGGTCAGCGAGGATGCCGCCAGCAGCACGCCGGCCGACGCGACTGCCACGACACGCATGGGAGCGAACTTCAGCACGGGCGTCACGCTAACGCGCCTCGTCTAGGCTTGAAAGTCAGCGGCGGCCTAATTGCCAGGCCGCAACGAAGTCGAGACCAATACGCAAGGAGACCGTCATGCAACCCGGTATCCCACCGAGCATGGGGCCCGGCAACCTGCCGGGCAATCCCAATGACATGGAGAACTTCCTCAAGCAGGCCGAGGAGATGCGTCAGCAGGTGGTACCCAACCTGCAGGCAGCGCTGGCCCAGGCCCAGCAGATGCAGCAGAAGTTGCAGGAGGCCCAGCACGAGATCGCCAACACCACGGTGCAGGGTCAGGCCGGCGGCGGGCTGGTGACGGTCACGCTCAACGGGCAAGGTCAGGTCAGCCAGGTGCAGATCGATCCCAAGGTGGTAGATCCGTCCGACGTGGAGACGCTGCAGGATCTGATCGTCGGCGCACTCGCCGATGCCGCCGAGACCATGCGCGAGCACGTCAAGACCATCCTGGGTCCGCTGGCCGCCGCGGCTCCGCCGCCCCCGGGCGCCTGACCGCATGTTCGAAGGGCCCGTCCAGGATCTGATCGACGAACTCGGCAAGCTGCCGGGCATCGGGCCCAAGAGCGCGCAGCGGATCGCCTTCCACCTGCTCTCGGTGGAACCGCCGGATATCGACCGGCTGACCGCGGCGCTGGGCCGGGTGCGTGACGGCGTGCAGTTCTGTGAGGTGTGCGGCAACGTCTCCGAATCCGAACGGTGCCGGATCTGCAGCGACTCCCGTCGCGACGCGTCCCTGGTGTGCGTGGTCGAGGAACCCAAGGACGTCCAGGCCGTCGAGCGCACCCGGGAGTTCCGTGGGCGCTATCACGTGCTCGGCGGCGCGCTGGACCCGTTGTCCGGGATCGGGCCCGACCAGTTGCGAATCCGCCAGTTGCTCAACAGGATCGGCGAGCGGGTCGACGGTGTCGACGTCGCCGAGGTCATCATCGCGACCGACCCCAACACCGAGGGTGAAGCCACCGCCACCTATCTGGTGCGCATCCTGCGTGACATCCCCGGTCTGACCGTCAGCCGGATCGCGTCAGGCCTTCCGATGGGCGGCGACTTGGAGTTCGCCGACGAACTCACACTCGGCCGGGCGCTGTCCGGCCGCCGCGCGATGGTCTAGTTCGCCGCGGCTGACCGTCGGCTGGCCGCCGCCGACTTGGCCTGGTGCGCAACGGATTTCGCCGTGGCAGCAGGTGCAGCCTTCCGCTTGGCCGCGGCCGCCCTGGGGGCAGCCTGCTTAGCGGACGCAGCCCCAACTGTGGCGGCGGATGCCGACAGCGCCGCGACAGGCCGAGCCTTCAGCGCATCGGCAATCAGGGTCTGGGCGCCGACGATGCCGTCCACCAGGGCCTGGCCACCGGTGACGAAGGATTGGGCCACCCCGCTGATCCCGCTGACCACTGCGGTCACGATGTTGCCGATGTTCAGGGTGCCCAGGGCCGCGACCACGTTCTGGACCGCGATGATCGACGCGCGGCTCACCGCGTCGAAGGCGTTGAGAAAGCCGTTGCCGACGCTGACCAGCGCCAGGGGTTCCGCCGGCAGCAGAGCGGATTGGATGGCCAGCTGAATCTGGCCGACGTTGATGTTCGCCACCAGCCACGGCTCGACGATGGCTGTCGCCGAGTCGATCGCCCACGTCTCGACGGTGTCCAGGGCGTCCAGTGGGTTGTTCGAGAACAACTGCTGGGTCGCGGTGATCAACGTGGGGGGCAGGGCCACGACCGACTGCAGGAGCCCGGTGCCGCTCTGTGCGAGTCCGGAGGCCTGGATGGCCACGAACTCGATTTCGTTGGCGACCGCCTGCTGGAACGCGGGGAACTGCAGGATGTCGAAGATCGACGACTGCAGGGCGATCGCGGGTGCCTGCAGGTGCGGCATCGCGACGTCGATCCGGGGCAGAACTGGGGTGGCGGCGATCACGCCGGCTCCGAGCAGGGCGATTCCGGCGGCGGCGAAGGGACGCTGGACGGCGATCATGGTGTACCTCATTCTCATTGCTGGGTTAGAAACAAGATACAGGCAATCAGCAAAAATGCGATCCGTCGGAAATTGCTGTGACTGCGCCGGGAGATCAAACCCGGCGGGGTGCCGCCAGCCGCTCACGGCGAAGTTGATCGACCTCGGGAAGCGCCAATGGCGCCAGTGGTCCCACCACCTTCGACAGCAGCAGGTCGGCCAGTTCCGGGTTGCGGGCAAGGCACGGGCCGTGCAGGTAGGTCGCGATCACGCTGCCCTGCACCGCGCCGTCGACGCCGTCGCCCAACCGGTTGCCCGCGCCCTTGATCACCGCGGCCAGCGGCCGGGCGTCGGGGCCCAGAACTGTTCCGCCGCGGTGGTTCTCGAAGCCGGTCAGCGATTCGGTCAGACCTTCGACGAGCGGGGTGGAGGCCACCTCGCCGATCGTCCGCTCGGGTTGCGGCGAAGTGGTGACGTCGAGCAGGCTCACGCCCTCGACCCGCTCGCCGGCCGCCGTCTCGTACCAGTGGCCCAGCACCTGGATGGCCGCACAGATGGCCAGCACCGGGGCGCCACGCGCCGCGGCCCGTTGCAGACCTTGATGCGCCAGCAGGTGTTTGGTGGCCAGTCGCTGCGCGTAGTCCTCTGCACCGCCGAGGGTATAGATGTCGAGTGAGTCCGGAACCGGATCGGACAGAGTGATCTCGACAATCTCGGCGGGGATCCCGCGCAGCAGCAACCGCTGACGCAGCACCACCGCGTTACCGCCGTCGCCGTAGGTGCCCATCACGTCGGGTAGCACCAGGCCGATCCGCACCGGGTCAGACATGATCCGGCCTTCCCCGAGTCGCTTCGCTCCTGCCCCGAGGGCGCCCCAAAGACCGTTGCAGCGCAAGGAAAGCCGTGTAATTGGCCACCACTTCGACGTGTCCCGGCGGACAGGATTGGATCGCCTTCACGGTGTCGTGCACCAGGGAGTGCGCGACGCCGGCATATCCCAATCGCACTGCCAGGTCGGTGCCGCGCTCGCCGGCGGCGACGACGGTCGTGTCCCCGAAGTGTTCGAAGCGCACATCCCACAGCCAGGACAGGTCCTCGCCGTCGGGAACCTGACCGTTGACCGAAATGACCACGCCCGCAGCCTTTTTGTCGACCATCGACAGCGCCTCCTGCCAGCCGGCCGGGTTCTTGGCGAGCAGCAAGCGGGCCTCGTGGTCCCCGATGCGCACGGTCCGGTACCGGCCGGCGACTTCGTTCACGGTCGACACCGCGGCCACGGCGGCGGCCGGGTCGGCGCCCATCGCCACCGCCGCGGCGACGGCCTGGGCGGCATTGCCGCGGTTAACCGAACCCGGTAGGGACAGCCGCATCGGAATCCCGATTCCGCCTGGGCCGTAGAGCTTTTCGTCGTCGTACCACCACTGCGGAGTGGGTCGTTGGAAGTCCGTCCCGGTGGAATGCCAGTGCGAGCCGTCGCGCACGATGATCTCGCCGCTGCGCGGACAGCTCACCGAGTCATTCGCCCAGCCGCCGCCGGCGGCCACCCACACCACGTTTGGGCAGTCGTAGGCCGCCGAGGTCATCAGTACGTCATCGCAGTTGGCCACCACCACCGCACCGGGGTGGCGTGCCAGTCCGGCACGCAGGGTGCGTTCGATGTGGTTGATCTCCCCGACCCGGTCCAGCTGGTCACGGGACAGGTTGAGCAAGACGATCACCGCCGGTTCGACCGCGTCCGAGACGTGCGGAACGTGCATCTCGTCGACCTCGAGGGCGGCCAACGGGGCCTGACGGTCGGCTGCCAGGGCAGCGACCAGTCCGGCGTCCATATTGGCGCCCTCGCCGTTGGTGGCGACGGCACCGACCGTCGACAACGCCGCCGCGACCATCCGGGTGGTGGTGGACTTGCCGTTGGTGCCGGTGATCACCGCGGTGCGCCGTCCGGCGCCCAGTTGACGCAGCACAGAGCGGTCCAGGGTCATCGCGACCAGGCCGCCGATCATGGCCCCGGCGCCGCGTCCGGTGACCCGGGAGGCCCAGCGTGCGGCCGAACCGAGGCCCAATGCGGCCCGTCCTCGCACAGTCATCCGCCCGGTCATCGCCCGTGAGTTTATGCCCCGCGGACCGCGGCCTGCCCGACACGGACTCCGGATGTCCCGTTGGCTGTCGGGGGTGCGTGCCATCCTGAGATCGTGAGCCAAACCTGGGGCCGACCGGCCGGCGATCCGGGCGAGGGCTGGGTCGTCGTGGACGTCGAGACGTCCGGCTTCAGCCCGCGGAATGCGCGTGTCCTGAGCGTGGCCGCGTTGGCACTCGACCCGGACGGCAACGTCGAGAACTCAGTGGTGAGTCTGGTCAATCCCGGCGTGGATCCCGGGCCCACGCATGTGCATGGCATCACCACCGAGATGCTCACGGATCAGCCGACTTTCGCCGATATCGCGCCGGCCGTCGCGGAGTTGGTGCACGGCCGGACACTGGTGGCGCACAACGCCGGGTTCGACTATTCGTTCCTGACCGCCGAAGCCGAAATCGCCGGTGCCACATTGCCTGTCGACACGGTGATGTGCACGGTCGAACTGAGCCGGCGGCTGGATCTGGGTCTGGAGAATCTGCGTTTGGAGACGCTGGCCCGGCACTGGAACGTCCCGCAGACCCGTGCGCACGACGCGTTCGACGACGCACTGGTGTTGTCCCGGGTGCTGATGCCGGCACTCGAACGCGCCCGTGCCCGCGACCTCTGGCTGCCGATCCGCCCGGTGGGCCGAAAGCTCTGGCCCAACGGTTCGGTGACCCATGACGAACTGGAACCGCTTAAGAGGGTGGCCGCCCGGATGCCGTGCGATTACCTCAACCCGGGTAGGTATCGGCGCGGCGGACGGTTGGTGCAGGGCATGCGGGTGGCGTTGTCCGCCGAGGTCGCCCGCACCCATGAGGAACTCGTCGAGCGGATCCTGCATGCCGGCCTGGCCTACACCGAGGCTGTCGACGCCGAGACCTCGCTGGTGATCTGCAACGACCCCCAACCCGAACACGGCAAGGGCTATCAGGCCCGTGAACTCGGGGTGCCCCTCGTCTCCGACGAGGAGTTCATGGCCGCCGTCGGCAAGGTCGTCCATGGGGTCGGCGTCGAGATGTTCGAGCAGTCCGTCGACCAGGGCCAGCAGTTCGCGCTGTTCTGATCAGGCCCCCAGTCGCGCGGCCCGATTCACCGCTGAGACCACCGCGCGCAGCGAGGCGGTGGTGATCGAGGTGGCGATCCCGACACCCCACACCGTGCGGCCGTCGATCGAGGCCTCGACGTAGGCCGCCGCGGCGGCCTCCTGCCCGGCCGACATGGCGTGCTCGGAGTAGTCCAGCACGTTGACGTGAATTCCCTTGGTGCCCAAGGCATCCACGAAGGCCGCCAGTGGGCCGTTGCCCTCGCCGCGGATCTCGGTCTCGACGCCGTCGATCTTGACCACTGCCTCGATGACGTCGATGCCGCCGTCGGTCTCCGAGCCGATCACCCGCTGCTTGATCCGCTCCAGTGGCCGCGTGGCGCCCAGGTACTCGTCGGCGAACGCGTCCCACATCTCCTTGCTGGAGACCTCGCCGCCTTCGCCGTCGGTGATCTTCTGGATCACCTGACTGAACTCGATCTGCAACCGGCGCGGCAGCATCAGGCCGTGGTCGGCCTTCATGATGTAGGCCACCCCGCCCTTGCCGGACTGCGAGTTCACCCGGATCACGGCCTCGTAGGTGCGGCCGACGTCCTTGGGGTCGATCGGCAGATACGGAACCTGCCACAGGATGTCCTCGACGTCGGCATCGGCCTCGTCTGCGGCGATCTTCATGGCGTCCAGGCCCTTGTTGATCGCGTCCTGGTGGCTGCCGGAGAACGCGGTGTAGACCAGATCACCGCCGTAGGGATGACGCTCGGGCACCGCCAGCTGGTTGCAGTGCTCCACGGTGCGACGGATCTCGTCGATGTTGGAGAAGTCGATCTGCGGGTCCACACCGCGGGAGAACATGTTCAGTCCCAGCGTCACCAGGCAGACGTTGCCGGTGCGCTCACCGTTGCCGAACAGACAGCCCTCGATGCGGTCGGCACCGGCCTGGAAGCCCAATTCGGCTGCGGCAACAGCGGTTCCGCGGTCGTTGTGCGGGTGCAGGCTCAGAATGATCGACTCGCGCCGGTTCAGGTTGCGACTCATCCACTCGATCGAGTCGGCGTAGATGTTCGGGGTGGCCATCTCGACGGTCGCCGGCAGGTTGACGATCAGCGGCCACTCCGGCGTCGGCTGCAGGACCTCGGAGACCGCATCGACGACGTGCTTGGCGTACTCCAGTTCGGTGCCGGTGTAGGACTCCGGGGAGTACTCGTAGCGCCACCGGGTGCCCGGGTGCTTGGCCGCCTCCTCCAGGCACTTGCGTGCGCCGTCGGTGGCGATCTTGGTGATCTCGTCGCGGTCGGCGCGGAATACCACGCGACGCTGCAGGATCGACGTGGAGTTGTAGAAGTGCACGATCACGTTCGGGGCGCCGTCGCAGGCCTCGAAGGTCCGCTCGATCAGTTCCGGGCGGCACTGCACCAGGGCCTGGATGGTGACGTCCTCGGGGATGGCGCCCTGCTCGATGATCTCGCGGACGAAGTCGAAGTCGGTCTGGCTGGCCGACGGGAAACCGACCTCGATCTCCTTGTAGCCCATCTTGACCAGCAGGTCGAACATCCGGCGCTTGCGGGCCGGGCTCATCGGGTCGATCAGCGCCTGGTTGCCGTCGCGCAGGTCGACCGCACACCACCCCGGGGCGTGCGTGATCACGGCGTCGGGCCAGGTCCGGTCCGGCAGGTCGATCTTCTCGACCTCGTCGGCGAACGGGCGATAGCGGTTGACCGGCATCGCCGAGTTGCGCTGGGTGTTCCAGTCCGGCTGGCCGTCCCAGCGGCCGCCGGCCGGTTTGTTGATGGTGCGCGCCGAGACGTAGGCGTCGACGGAATCGAACTCAGAGTGGGTGTTCACGATGTCTGCTCCGGGAGTTGAAAGGGACTTCAGACCGGCGCATCGCGAAAACCCGCGACGGGAAGCCGGTCTGGATCAGACCCCGTCGCGGCGCTCGAGAAGGAGCACACGCTGCACGGGGATTACTGTACTCCGGTTGGTTCACCAGGCACAATCGCGCTATGACCGCACCTGCGCCCGTAAACCGTCCGGCCTGGGACCGCGCCCTCGCCGTTCTGATGGGCGCGCTGGGCGTGATCGCCGCGATGGGATCGTTTCTGTTCTCCTGGTTCTTTGTGATGGCCACCGACTCGTGCGGTGTCAACGACTGCCGCGAATCCAGGATCTGGATGGCCTACGGGCTCACCTGGGGCGGCATCGCCGTGGCGATCATCGGCGCCATCGTCGGAATGGTCAGCGCCAACCGCCGCGGCACCGTGCTGTGGATCTGGCCGGCGCTGGCGGTGGTGCTGATCGGCGCGACCTTTGCCGGTGGCGCGGCTGTGGCGGCCTCAGTCGTCCGCTGACCAGGGCCGGCCCCAAGTCCCGGCGAAGGCGATCTCCTCCAAAGCCGCGCGTTCCCGTGCCGCGCCGTCGCGTTCGGCGACCTCCGGGCTCGCGGTGCCGGGTGCGGCCAGCGCGCCGACCGCCACCACCGCCACCGGGCGCACCCCGGGCGGAACGGCGAAGGCGTCGCTGGCGCCTTCGACATCGAAACCGGCCATCGGGTGGGTGATCAGGCCACGGGCGACCGCCTCGATCGCCATGTTGGCCATCGCCGCCCCGGCGTCGACGTGGGCGTAGCGCGCGGTGTTCTCATCCTCGCCCTCGTCGACGCCAACCAGGATCAGCGCACCCGCGGACTTCGCGTAGGCGTTGCCTCGTTTGAGCAGGGCGGATAGCTCCTCGAATGTGCTGTCGCCGCGCAAACCGACGACGAACCGAACCGGCTGGCGCCGCCCCCACGTCGCGGCCCAGCGAGCCGCCTCGAGCAGGCCGATGACCTGCTCGGCATCGAGTGTTGCGCCCGGGTCGAAGGCCCGTGGACTCCACCGATCGGCGATCGGTGGATGGATCGGAACACGGGTCAAAGCGCGGCGGTCTGTCATCGTTCGGGAGGTTACCCCCGGTCCGGGCGTGAAATGCACGCCTGGACACCGTTTATCCTTATGAGCAACCCCCGGCCTGGAAAGGGCAGACAGTGGCGCTCGTCGTGCAGAAGTACGGCGGATCCTCGGTGGCCGATGCCGAGCGGATCCGTCGCGTCGCTGAACGCATCGTCGAAACAAAGCGCCAGGGCAACGACGTGGTCGTCGTGGTCTCGGCGATGGGTGACACCACCGACGAGCTGCTCGATCTCGCCCGTGCGGTGTGCCCTTCTCCGCCGCCGCGGGAAATGGACATGCTGCTGACCGCCGGTGAGCGCATCTCCAACGCGCTGGTGGCGATGGCCATCGAGTCCCTCGGTGAGAACGCGCGGTCCTTCACCGGCTCGCAGGCCGGCGTCATCACCACCGGCACCCACGGGAACGCCAAGATCATCGACGTCACACCGGGGCGGCTGCGGGCCGCACTCGACGAGGGACAGATCGTCCTGGTGGCCGGCTTCCAGGGTGTGAGCCAGGACAGCAAGGACGTCACCACATTGGGCCGCGGCGGGTCGGACACCACCGCGGTGGCGCTGGCCGCCGCCCTGCACGCCGACGTCTGCGAGATCTACACCGACGTCGACGGCATCTTCACCGCCGACCCGCGCATCGTGCCCAACGCCCGGCGCCTGGACACCGTCAGCTTCGAGGAGATGCTCGAGATGGCGGCCTGTGGCGCCAAGGTCTTGATGCTGCGCTGCGTCGAATACGCCCGTCGCTACCACGTTCCGATTCATGTCCGCTCGTCGTACTCCGACAAGCCGGGCACGATCGTCACCGGATCAATCGAGGACATACCCATGGAAGACGCCATCCTGACCGGAGTTGCCCACGACCGCAGCGAGGCGAAGGTCACCGTCGTCGGTGTGCCCGACGTTCCGGGCTACGCCGCCAAGGTGTTTCGGGCAGTCGCCGACGCCGACGTCAACATCGACATGGTGCTGCAGAACATCTCGAAGGTCGAAGAAGGCAAGACCGACATCACCTTCACCTGCGCCCGCGACTCCACGCCGACCGCGGTGGCCAAGCTCAACTCGCTGCAGGACGAGATCGGCTTCACCAACGTGCTCTCCGACGATCACATCGGCAAGGTCTCGCTGGTCGGCGCCGGGATGCGCAGCCACCCGGGCGTGACCGCGACGTTCTGCGAGACGCTGGCCAAGGTCGGCATCAACATCGACCTGATCTCCACCTCGGAGATCCGGATCTCGGTGCTGATCAAGGACTCCGAACTGGACAAGGCGGTCGCCGCACTGCACGAGGCGTTCAACCTCGGCGGCGACGAAGAGGCCGTGGTCTACGGCGGGACGGGCCGGTAATGGTTGCCATCGGAGTAGTGGGTGCCACCGGCCAGGTGGGCCAGGTCATGCGAATGCTGTTGGAGCAGCGCAACTTTCCCGCCGACAGCGTCCGGTTCTTCGCCTCGGCGCGTTCGGCCGGCCGCAAGCTGAGCTTCCGCGGTCAGGAGATCGAGGTCGAGGACTCCGAGACCGCTGACCCTTCCGGGTTGGACATCGCGCTGTTCTCCGCCGGCGCGACGATGTCGCGGGTTCAGGCGCCGCGGTTCGCCGCCGCCGGGGTCACGGTCATCGACAACTCCTCGGCCTGGCGCAAGGACGACGACGTCCCCCTGGTGGTCAGCGAGGTCAACTTCGACCGCGATGTGCGTAACGCGACGTTGAAGAAGGGCATCATCGCCAACCCGAACTGCACGACGATGGCGGCGATGCCGGTGCTCAAGCCGTTGCATGACGAGGCCGGCCTGGTGCGGATGATCGCCTCGACTTATCAGGCGGTGTCCGGCAGCGGGATCGCCGGCGTCGAGGAACTGGCCACCCAGGCCCGCGCGGTGATCGACGGTATCGAGGAGTTGGTGCACCACGGGGATGCGCTGGATTTCCCGGCTCCGGTCAAGTACGTCGCGCCGATCGCGTTCAACGTGGTGCCACTGGCCGGCGCCCTGGTCGACGACGGCTCCGGGGAGACCGACGAGGACCAGAAGCTGCGCAACGAGAGCCGCAAGATCCTCGGCATCCCCGACCTCGCGGTCAGCGGAACCTGCGTGCGGGTTCCGGTGTTCACCGGCCACTCGTTGTCGATCAATGTCGAGTTCGCCCAGCCGATCTCACCGGAGCGCGCCACCGAGCTGTTGCGCGGCGCCCCCGGCGTGAAGGTCGTGGACGTCCCGACTCCGCTGGCCGCCGCCGGTACCGACGAGTCGCTGGTGGGCCGCATCCGCCGCGACCCGGGCGCGCCCGACGGCCGTGGTCTGGCGCTGTTCATCTCCGGGGACAACCTGCGTAAGGGCGCTGCGCTGAACACCATTCAGATCGCGGAACTGCTGGCTGCGGCCCTCTAGCCCGCACTGCTTTCACAGCGGTCTCATAGCCGGCGCCTAATGGGCTCACTACCGGCAGGGTGATGATGGTTGGTATGACCGATACAACCGAATCAGTTGATCAGCCCTCGATCGTTCCCGACCTGAGCGAAACCGTCGTCATCCACCGTCCCAACCGGCTCAACCAGGTTGCGGCCTGGGTCGCCATCGTCGCCGGCATCGTGTTCATCGTCGGCTCGGTGTTCTTCACCGGCTTCTTCCTCGGCCGCCACAGCGGCGGCGGCTGGCATCACCAGCGGGGTCCCGAGATGGGCTTCCGTGGCGGTCCGCCGATGATGCCGGGCATGGGTCCGGGGATGATGGGGCCGGGGATGGGCCCGCGTGGCGGCATGGGTCCCGGCATGATGGGCCCCGACCGCGACGAGCTTCCCGGCCCGGCACAGCCGCCGAGCCCGCCGAGTTCTCCGGCGCCGCGCTCCTGATTTATCGCGAACCGGTGCATGCCCGGGCTCAGGCCCAGGTGTGCACCGGTTCGTTGCTGTGCATGAGATCGCAGTAGCGGCGCAGCATCTCGGCCAGCGCCTCCGGCCGGTCCAGACCTTGATCCTGGAGCCGGTTGACCGTCTGCACCTGCCACACCGCGCCGTTGCGCCCCGTCTTGGCCCGGCCCTCGATCACCCCGAGATAGCGGTCACTCACGTCACCGGCGACCTTCCAGCGCCGCAGCCCCTCGGCGGCCATCGGCAACAGATGCCGCAGCACCAACTCGTCGGCGCTCACCTCGCCCAAACCAGGCCAGTACATCCGGGCCGCGATTCCGTGCTGGGCGGCGGACAGGAAATTGTCATGTGCGGCAGCGAAACTCATCTTCGTCCACAGCGGGCGTTCGTCCTCGGCCAGCGTCCGCAGCAGTCCGTAGTAGAACGCCGAATTGGCCATCATGTCGACCACCGTCGGCCCGGCCGGGAGGACCCGGTTCTCCACCCGCAGATGCGGTCGGCCGTTGACTACGTCGTACACCGGCCGGTTCCACCGGTACACGGTGCCGTTATGCAGTCGAAGTTCGGGCAGAAGCGGAATCCGCCCGGCGGCCAGTTCGGCGAGCGGGTCCTCGTCGGAGAGTTCGGGAAGCAGCGACGGGAAGTACCGCACGTTCTCCTCGAACAGGTCGAAGATCGAGGTGATCCAGCGTTCCCCGAACCACACCCGGGGCCGCACCCCCTGCGTCTTGAGTTCGTCGGGCCGGGTGTCGGTCGCCTGGGCGAACAGCTCGATGCGGGTCTCGGCCCAGAGTTGGTGGCCGAAGAAGTAAGGCGAATTGGCGCCCAGCGCCAGCTGCGGGCCGGCCAGCACCTGAGCGGCATTCCAGTTGTTGGCGAACTCGGCGGGGGAGACCTGCAGGTGCAATTGCATACTCGTGCAGGCTGATTCGGGCGCGATGGACACCGCGTGCATGCTCAGGTGTTCGACGCCGGCGATGTCGATCGGGATGTCCTCGCCGCGGGCGGTGAAGATCGAGTCGTTGAGCGCCTGATAGCGCAGGGACGGACTCATCCAGCTTCCGGTCAGGTGCTCGGGCATCAAGGTGGGCAGGATGCCGATCATCACGATGTGCGCGCCGTCGGTGTTGGCCTTGATCTCCGCGGCGTTGAGGCTCTCCCGGACCTCGCCTTCGAGCTCCAGCGCGGTGCGCCCCGGCAGCGGACGGGGCGGAACGTTGAACTCGATGTTGTAGGCGCCCAGTTCGGTCTGATACGCCGGATCGGCGATGGCGGCCAGCACTTCCTGGTTCTGCATCGCCGGCTGATAGGCGGCGTCGACCAGGTTGCACTCGATCTCCATACCGGTCAGCGGCCGGTCGAACTCGAAACTCGACTCCGCGAGCATGGTTTCGAACACGTCCAGGCACAGCTGCACCTTCTGCCGGTACTCCTGCCGGTGTTTGCGGCTGTAGCTGGCGTGCGTGACCTCTTCTCCCACCCCGCCGATGCAACACCGGTCAGTGTGGCGGCGCAAGCAATTCCGCCATGAACGGCCAGCGGCGGTGGCAGACTCCCAGGACAGTTCGCCGCACGTCTGATCCGAGGAGCACCGTTGGCCGAGTTCGTCGCCTCCATCGACCAGGGCACCACCAGCACCCGCTGCATGATCTTCGACCACAACGGTCTCGAGGTCGGTCGCCACCAGCTCGAGCACGAGCAGATCCTGCCGCGGGCCGGCTGGGTGGAGCACAATCCGACCGAGATCTGGGGCCGCACCCAGACGGTGGTGACCTCGGCGCTGAACAACACGGGCTTGAAGGCAGCCGACATCGTCGCCCTGGGCATCACCAACCAGCGCGAGACCACCATCGTCTGGAACCGCAAGACCGGTCAGCCGTACTACAACGCGATCGTCTGGCAGGACACCCGCACCGACCAGATCGCCGCTGCGCTGGACCGGGACGGCCGCGGTGAGGTGATCCGCCGCAAGGCCGGACTGCCGCCGGCCACCTATTTCTCCGGCGGCAAGCTGCAGTGGCTGCTGGAGAACGTCGACGGTCTGCGGGCCGACGCCGAACGCGGCGACGCGTTGTTCGGCACCCCCGACGTGTGGGTGCTGTGGAACATCACCGGCGGTGTGCACGGCGGCGTGCACGTCACCGATCCCACCAATGCCAGTCGCACCATGCTGATGAACCTGGAGACCCTGGACTGGGACGACGAACTGTTGGGGTTCTTTGGGATTCCGCGGCAGATGCTTCCCGCGATCCGGCCGTCGTCCTCACCGACTCCGTACGGGATGACGCTGACCGACGGCGCGATGGGCGGCGTGGTGCCGGTGACCGCCAGCCTCGGCGATCAGCAGGCCGCGATGGTCGGGCAGGTGTGCCTCAAGCCCGGTGAGGCCAAGAACACCTACGGCACCGGCAACTTCCTGTTGCTCAACACCGGCGAGAAGATCGTGCGCAGCGAGAACGGCCTGCTGACCACGGTGTGCTACCAGTTCGGTGACGCGAAACCCGTTTACGCCCTTGAGGGTTCGATCGCGGTGACCGGATCGGCGGTGCAGTGGCTGCGCGATCAGCTGGGCATCATCAGCGGCGCCGCGGACAGCGAGGCGCTGGCCTCCCAGGTCGAGGACAACGGCGGGGTCTACTTCGTTCCGGCGTTCTCCGGCCTGTTCGCGCCGTACTGGCGTTCCGATGCGCGCGGCGCGATCGTCGGGCTGTCCAGGTTCAACTCCAACGCCCACATCGCCCGGGCCACCCTGGAGGCGATCTGCTACCAGAGCCGCGACGTGGTCGACGCGATGGCCGCCGATTCCGGCGTCAAACTCGAGGTGCTCAAGGTCGACGGCGGGGTGACGCTCAACGAACTGTGCATGCAGATCCAGGCCAACGTGCTCGGCGTCGACGTGGTCCGTCCGAAGGTGCCCGAGACCACCGCACTGGGTGCTGCTTACGCGGCCGGCCTGGCGGTTGGCTACTGGGCAGACCCGGAGGACCTGCGGGCCAACTGGCAGGAGGACCGCCGCTGGACGCCGCAGTGGACCGATGCGCAGCGCGCCAAGGGTTACGCCGGCTGGCGCAAGGCCGTTGAGCGCACCCTGGACTGGGTAGAGGTCTAAGTCCCTCAGTCGGATTCGCCGAGGATCTGGTAGATCTCGCGGCGGGCGTTGTTGACGATGTCGACGACGCGGTGCTGCTGTTCTGGTGTTGCGGCAAGCGCTGACTGCTCGATCGCACCGAAGAGTTGACCGACGGCGGTGCGCAGGCTGGCCTCCTCGGGTTCGATGCAGTCGGTGATCTGCTCCCACGGCGGAGTGTCGAGCTTCTCGGCGACGGCCCGTCCCGTCTCGGTGAGTTCGAAAAGCTTCTTGCTGCCCGCGGTCTCGGTCCCGGCGATCAGGCCTTCATCGACGAGCAGTTGCAGGGTCGGATAGACCGATCCGGGACTCGGCTTCCACACGCCGTCGGTGCGCTCGGCGATCTCCTGGATCATCTCGTAGCCGTGCATGGGGCGTTCGGCGAGCAGTGCCAGGATTCCGGCCCGGACGTCGCCACGACGGCCGCGTCCGCGGCCATGCCCCCGACGGCCGCGGGGCCCGCCCGGCCCGAAGCCCGGCCCGAAGCCGGGGCGGGGTCCGAAACCGCCGTGCCGATGTGGATGTGGGCCGGGCCCGAAGAACGGGCCGAAGCCGCCCGGCCCGCGATGGCCGCGGCCGCATGATTCGAATGATGCGTTCATGGTGGTTCTCTTGTCTCTGAGGGGGACGTCTCGATCGGTCCCGATGCAGTAACGATATATCGGAACCGATCGGGATGCAACGTTTGGGGGAATTCGGAGTGCTTCCCCTGCTGACATGTCCGTTTCGGGCTGACAGGGTGGGTCCATGACTGACCTGGCCGACTCGACCAACCTTCCGCCCGACAGCCTCAAGTTCTTCCAGCGCGGCAACTACGCGCCGGTGACCGACGAGATCACCACCTACGACCTGCCGGTCGAGGGCGCCATCCCACCCGAACTCGACGGCTGGTACCTGCGCAACGGGTCCAACCCGCGCACGCCCACCGGGCACTGGTTCACCGGCGACGGGATGATCCACGGCGTGCGCCTCTCCGGCGGGTCGGCCAAGTGGTACCGCAACCGGTGGATCCGGACCGAGAGCTTCGAGGATCCGTTCCCGGTCTACAACGCCGACGGCACCCGCAATCTGCGGTCGTCGGTGGCCAACACCAACGTCGTCAACCACGCCGGGCGGACCTTGGCCCTGGTCGAGTCCTCTTTTCCCTACGAGATCACCAACGACCTCGAGACGGTCGGCTGCTACGACTTCGGCGGAAAACTCGACGACGCGATGACCGCCCATCCGAAGATCTGCCCGACCACCGGGGAGCTGCATTTCTTCGGCTACGGCAACATCTTTGAGCCGCACGTGACCTATCACCGCGTCGACGCCGACGGCACCCTGAGCGTCAACCGGCCGGTCGAGGTCAAGGCGCTGACGATGATGCACGACTTCGCGATGACCGCCGGGCACGTGATCTTCATGGACCTGCCGATCGTGTTCAACCTCGACATCGCCATCAACCGCCGCGGTGACATGCCCTACCGCTGGGAGGACGAGTACGGCGCCCGGCTCGGCGTGCTGCGCCGCGACGACCCGTTCGGCGAGATCCGGTGGTTCGAGATCGACCCCTGCTACGTGTTCCACGTCGCCAACGCCTACGACGACGGCAATCGCGTTGTGGTGCAGGGCTGCCGCTACCCCGAGTTGTGGCGGGAGAACGGCGGGTTCGATGAGCACGCCGTGTTGTGGAGCTGGACCATCGACCTCGACGCCGGCACGGTGAGCGAGCGTCAGCTCGACGACCGCGCCGTGGAGTTCCCGCGCATCGACGACCGGCTGGCCGGACTGCCGGCCCGCTTCGCGGTGTCGGTCGGGGATGCCCGCCTGGTGCAATACGACCTGCAGACCGGCACTGCCCTCGAGCACCGGTTCGGGTCGACGGACGCCCCGGGCGGCCCGGGCGAGGCGGTCTTCGTGCCCGCCGCGTCCGGGGGCGAGACCGACGGTTGGTACCTCGCCTTCGCCTACGACCCGGCCCGCCAGGGCAGCGATCTGGTGATCATCGACGCCGCTGATTTCGCCGGCGACCCGGTGGCACGGATCCGCCTTCCGCGCCGGGTGCCCTACGGCTTCCACGGCAACTGGATCAGCGCCTGAGCAGCCCGACCGGCCCCGGCGGGTAGGTTCTAGTGCATGTCTGAACTGAAGGACCGGCTGCGCGCCGAACTCACCGATGCGATGAAGAGCCAGGACAAGTTGCGGACCGCGACGCTGCGGATGATGCTCGCCGCGATCCAGACCGAAGAGGTCTCGGGCAAGCAGGCCCGCGAACTCGACGACGCCGACGTTCTGAAGGTGCTGGCCCGCGAGTCCCGCAAGCGCGGCGAGGCCGCCGAGATCTACACCCAGAACGGCCGCGGCGAACTGGCGGCTCAGGAGCACGCCGAGGCGCGGATCATCGACGAGTACCTGCCCACCCAGCTGACCGATGCCGAAGTCGCCGACGTCGTCGACACCGCCATGGCACAGGTGGCCGAGGAACTCGGCGAGCGGCCGGGGGTCAAGCAGATGGGTCTGGTGATGAAGGCCGCCGCCGCGATCGCCGACGGCAGGGCCGACGGGTCCAGGCTCTCCGCGGCGGTGAAGGACCGGCTGTGAGCGCCGCGGTGGGGACCACCACGACGATCAGTCGCGGCCCGGTGAAGGCGCTGCTGACGGTGACCTTCCTGGCGATGATCGCGATGAACGGCCTTGCCAATGCGCTGCCACTGAACGGGCGCAACACCGGTGAGGTCTCGAATGCCTACCCGAGTCTGTTCACCCCGGCCGGGATCACCTTTCTCATCTGGACGCTGATCTACCTGTTGCTGGCAGGCCACGTGCTGTATCAACTCGGGCTGTTCCGCGACGGCCCGGAGACGCCCGAGCAGGCCGCGCTGCTGAACCGGGTCGGTGTGCTGTTCTCGATCTCGTCGCTGGCCAACACCGCCTGGATCTTCGCCTGGCACTACGACTACATCGCGATCTCGGCGGTGCTCACCTCGGTGATCCTGATCTGCCTGGCGCTGATCTCCGTCACCCTGCGCAACGCGAATCTGGTTGGGCGGCAACGCTGGCTGATCGGTCTGCCGTTCAGCGTCTACTTCGGCTGGGCGACGGTGGCCACCGTCGCGAACATCACGGTGCTGCTGGTCAAGTACAAGTGGGACGGCTTCGGTCTGGCGCCGTCGACCTGGGCGGTGATCATCGTTCTCGTCGCGATGGCGATCGGCACGGTCACCATGTTGCGCAACCGCGACGCCGCCTACGGACTGGTGCTCATCTGGGCGTTCGGTGGAATCCTGTTGCGGCAGATCTCATCCGGCGGTCTGGACGGGCGCTACCCGCAGATCATCACCGCTGTCGTGGCGTCGCTGGTGATCTTCGTGATCGGCGAGGTGCTGGTGCTGCGAAGCCGGAAGTCCGGTCAGGTCCCGGCCTGAAGCAGGTCGACTAGTTGCGATAGCTGGGCGTAGGCGAGTCGCTGAGCGGTGTCGGCATCGCGGGCGACGATGGCGGCAGCCAGGGCGAGATGACCGGCCCGATCGAGGAACATCTCGGCGTTGACGCTGATGAACAGTTCGCGGCCGATCTCGTCGGCGCCACGAACCAGCGTGTTCAGTCCCAACCGGTAGGCGATGTTGCCCGACCCGACGACGACCGCAGTCCAGAAGGCCAGGTCGACGTCGCGCATGACGGTGAGGTCTCCGGATTCCGGATACGCAGCGCCTGCGGCGGAGACGGCGGCCAATTGTTCGTGGTCGGCCCGCAGCGCGCACAGTCGCGCGGCGTCGGCGCCCATGTTGCGCCGCATCACCGCAACGTCGGCCAGGGCGGTGGTCATCGACACAACCTTGGCGGCTGCGAGTGCGCCCAACATGTCCAAGCCGGCATGGGTGCGCCAGTCCAACACCTTGGTCTTGCCGCCATGGGTGATCTCCAGCAGTCCGGCCTGCTGGAGCCGCTTGAGTGCCTCGCGCACCGAATGCCGGTTCACTTCCAACTCGGCGGCAAGGTCGCGTTCGGACGGCGCCGGTCCGTCGGCGGGCCAGCGACCGCTGAGGATCTCGTCGACCAGGCGGGTGAAGACAGCCTCCGACACGGGCCCGCTTTTGGAGATAGGGGCTAACGCCACGAGCTCATCATTCCGTTCAACTCGTCGGTCTTACTAATTGCGGACCGCCCGTCGGAACTCTCGCACAAATCGCCGTCTCTACGTGTGGCCGGCGGATCGGCCGGGTGGACGCCCTGGCGTTAGCGCACGGCGTCGGGGCAACGGGCGTCGGGGCGATGGGGGGTGGGATCCCCCTCGAACTGATTAGACTTCGCGGCACCGATGTTTCGCGCCGCTATATACCTACCCGCCTGGCTGGCATTCCTCGTCGCCGCGGTCGCTTTCGCCGCGCGCTTCGTGCCGGTGGTCAACCACTCCGTCCTACTCGTCGCCGCGGTGTCCCCGTATCTGACCATCGGGGCGGGCCTGGTCGCAGTTCTGCTGTTGCTCGGGCAGCGGTCGCTGTGGGCCGCGGTTCCGGTACTCCCGCTCGTCGTCACGGCGGTGCTCGTGCAGGTGCCGCGCTTCATCGGATCCGGTCGCGCTGCGGTGGACAGTGTCCCCATCCGGGTGCTGACGGCGAACCTCCGCGAAGGTTCCGTCGACCCCGGAGCCTTGGTCGCGCTGGCCCGCGAACGAGCCGACCTGCTGGTGGTCCAGGAACTCACGCCCGAGCTGGCCGGCGAGCTGACCCGGTCAGGTCTGGAGTCGCAGTTCCCGTACCAGGCCGTCGACGCTCGCGAGGTCGCCGCGGGGGTCGGCATCTGGAGCCGCTACCCGGTCACCGGATCCAGTCGGGACTCCGGCTACCGGCTCGGTATGGTCACCGCCTCGCTCAGGGTTCCCGGTTCCTCCACCGATACGACGGTTCTGGCCGCCCATCTGGTCGGCCCATGGCCGCAACCGATCGACGGGTGGCGCCAGGAACTGGCCCAGCTTCCGGACACCCTGGACGCCGCGGCAAGGGCTGCCGGCGCCGGGGCGGTCATCGTTGCCGGCGACCTCAACGCCACCGCCGACATGCAACCGTTCCGCAGGCTTCTGCGGGGCGGCTTCAACGACGCCGCCGATCAGTCCGGCGCCGGACTTACCCCCACGTTCCCCGCCGACAGGTCGGTGCCACCACTCATCGGAATCGACCACATCCTGACCTTCAACAGCGCAGCCAGCGACCTACAGACCGTGCGGATCCCCGGCTCGGACCACCTGGGGTTGATCGCCACCGTCCATGTGCCGAAGTAGGCACGGACCGCACACGCGAATCCGGAAGCAAATAGTCTGATTTGATGACCGCCTCGAATGCCTCGACGAGCGGCCGAGCGTGATGGTCAGCGGAGTCCGGGGCGCGCACCGCACGGTGGCGGAACCTCGCACGCAGGTGACCCGCCTGCTCCTCTGGCAGATCGGAGCACTTGCCGGCCAGGTCATCGCCGTCATCCTCGCCCGGCAGGAGCACCGTGGCGTGGCTGAGGCCCTCTCGGATGTCAGCCTGGCCGTCGTGTACGGAAGCGCCCTGTGGGTGCTGAGTGCCGCGCACCTCGACCGGACCTCCCGCAACGCCGCGGTGCTGTGCCTGGGGGTGACGACGACGTTGTTCTGGCGGGCCACCAACCCGCTGCTGTTCACCGGTTTCGACGAGCAACTGCACATGCGGACCCTCGGCGACATCATCTCCTCACACCGGCTCTTCGAGGCCAATCCACTGTTGGACGTCAGTCCGCGGTACCCCGGCCTGGAGGCCGTGACGGTCTTGGTGCACCAACTCGGCATCCCCACCATGGCTGCCGCATTCATCGTGATCCTCGCCTGTCGGCTGCTGCTGGTGACCGTGCTCTGCGACGCCGTCGAGAAGATGACCGGAAGCGAGCGGGCCGGCGGGCTGGCGGTCGCGGTCTACGCGCTCTCCTCTCAATTCGTGTTCTTCAACTCCCAGTTCGCCTACCAGACGATGGCGCTCCCGTTGGCGTTGGCCGGCGTCAGCTTCATCGCCCGCGCCCGCGGTTCCGACGATCCGCTGCCGCTGCTGGGCGGAGCGACCGTCTGCCTGTTCGCCGTCGCGTTGACTCACCACGTCACCAGCTTCCTCACCGCGGTCCTGCTGGTGGTCTGGGCCGTCGCCGAGAGTGGCCGCGCACGATTGTGGATCGCCTACGGTGCCTGTGCCGCGCTCGCATCGACGTTGGGGTGGGCCATCTTTCAGCGTCAGCTACTGTCCGGCTATTTCGGTCCGATCATCGACGATGTGCGGGCGCAGTTCGTCGGTGGTGAACGGCGCGAGTTGTTCAAGGACTCGGCGGGCACCGCGGCCCGCTCGTTCGACCAGTACCTGCTGCTGTACTACGCCGCCGCGCTCTGCGTGATCGTGGTGACGGTGGTGGCGCTCGCCTACCGCGAGCGGCACTACCGATTGGGGCCGCTGCTTCTGCTCGCGATCCAGTCCGCGTCCATACCGGTATTGCTCGCTGCCCGTGTGGTTCCCAAAGGTGGCGAACTCTACGACCGGTTGAACAGTTTCCTTTTCCTTCCGTTCAGCTTGGTGGTGGCGGGTTTCGCCGCCTGGTACTGTTGGCGCAATCCAGCACAACCGGTGGTGTTCCAGCGCCACCGTCAAAGAGTGTCGGCCCGGATCATCGTCGTGGTGCTGGCCGCGGCGGCCTTCGTCGGAGGCTACGTGCTGGGTAGTGGACCGAGTTGGGCGCGGTTGCCCGGCCCCTACATGGCGGCCGCGGACACCCGGTCGATGGACGCCGAGGCGCTCGCGGCCGTCAAATGGTCGCGTGAGGCATTGCCCGCCGGCAGTCGCATCGCCGCTGACCGGGTGAGTTCGGACCTGTTGGCGGCCCAGGCCGGCCTCTGGCCGGTGATGAAGGGACCTAACGGAATCGATGCCCCCTCGCTGTACGTGGCGAAGAGCTGGGGGACGACCGAAACTGACAACGCCATCGCCATGCGATTGCGCTACCTCTACGTCGACCGCCGCCTTGCCGATGAGTTGCCCCCGTACGGCTCCTATTTCTTCCAGGGCGAGACCGGCGACGGGCAGCAACTCAGCGACGAGCAACTCATGAAGTTCGATAACGTTCCCGGGATCAGGGTCGTCTACCGGCACGGCCCGGTGTCGATCTACGACCTCCAGGGCCTTGGTATCGCGGAACTGCGTAGCGGCTGGTTCGGATCGACGCCCCAGGTTCGGGTCACCACTCAGCTGGCCGTGGGGCTGCTGTGCGGCCTGCTCATCGCCCTGGTCATGCGCAGCGCGTTGGGAGTCCGCATCCGGGAGAGCGCGGTCCGTTCGTCGCGCGTGTGGGGTCCCGCCCTGACGGGTGCGGTTGTGCTGTCGGCGGCGTGTCTGGCGTCGATCAACCTGCTTTTGGCCCGGGTCTGGCTGACGCCGCTGACCATCGGGTGCGCCGCCGCAGTTGTGGTGCTCGGCAATCCGTCCGGGTTTGTGCGCCTGGTACGGCGGGCCGCGGATGCAGTGCCGCGCCGTGCGGTGCGCGCCGCCGCGTGGATGGTGGTGCCGCTGGCGGTCATCGTCGCCGGTGCTGTCCTCTCTGCCGCAGGCGAGGACATCGTGAAGGTACGGCAGATACTGGATGACCCTGCAGCGGTTCATCTTTCACCGAATGGAGAAAGCCGATGAGCCCCACCTGCGCGGTGGTGATCTGCGCCTACACCGACCAACGCTGGGACGTGACGTTGGCGGCGGTCGCGTCGGTGCTGAACCAGCAGCCGCCGCCGCAGGAGCTGATATTGGTCGTGGACCACAATCCGGAATTGGGGGCCCGCTTCATCGAGAGCCTCCCTGGCGTGCGCGTGGTTCCCAACCACAACACCAGGGGTGTGTCCGGTGCAAGGAACGCCGGCGTCGAACTGACGACGGCCGACGTGGTGGTGTTCCTCGACGATGACGCGGCCGCCCGGCCGGGTTGGCTTGCCGGTCTTACGCGGCACTACTCCGACCCCAATGTGTTGGGCGTCGGCGGCCGCATCGATCCGGACTGGTCCACGCAGCGACCACGTTGGTGGCCGAAGGAATTCGATTGGGTGGTCGGGTGCAGCTACACCGGACAGGTGGCAGGGGTGGTGCGCAACCTCATCGGTGCCAATGCATCATTCCGTCGCGAACTGTTCGACGATGGCGGCTTCCAGACCGATATCGGCCGATCCGCCAGCGTTGAACTGCCACTCGGATGCGAGGAGACTGAATTCTGCATCCGTGCCGGCAAGGCACGACCGGACGGTGTCTTCCTCTACGATGATCAGGCTGCCGTCGCGCACCATGTTCCTGTTGCGAGGCAGACGTTTTCGTATTTCCGCTCACGGTGTTGGTCTGAGGGTCTCTCCAAGGCTCAGATGACGCAGATCGTCGGCACTCAAACCGGTCTGTCGGCGGAACGGAGCTATTCGACCGTGACCCTGCCGAAGGGGGTTCTGCGCAACCTCGGTCTGGCGCTGCGAGGGGATGTCGCCGGGTTGTCGACCGCCGCGGTGATCATCATCGGTCTGGCTTACACCACAGCGGGTTACGTGGTGGGCACGGTGTCTCGTCGCTGGCGCGCAATACGCGGAGGTTCACGGTGAACGCCGACTCACTCCGTGTCGCGATGGTCACGGCGCGCGCGCTGCCGTTCATGGGCGGTATCGAAACCCACGTCCACGAGGTGTCCCGGCGGCTGGCCGCATCGGGAGTCGAGGTGACGGTGCTGACCACCGACACCACCGGTGAACTGCCGCCCTCGGAGACCGCGGACGGCTACGACATTCGGCGGTGGCCGGCCTACCCGCGTTCCCGCGACTACCTGTGGTGCCCGGGCCTGGTTCGGCATCTTCGTGCAGCGCAGTCCGACTACGACGTGGTTCACGTCCAAGGTGTCCATACCCTGGTCCCGCCGTCGGCGTTGGCGGCCGCCCGCCGCGCAGGCATTCCGTCGGTCCTGACGTTCCACACCGGCGGCCACTCGTCGGGTCTGCGGAACTTCATCCGGCCTCTGCAATGGAAGGCGATCAGCCCGCAGTTGAGGTCGGCTGCCGCCCTGGTGGCTGTCTGCGAGTACGAACGGCAGACGTTCGCCCGGGTCCTCGGTGTCGACGAGTCCTCAATCCGGTTGATCCGCAACGGATGTGAGCCCTTGCCGGTGGACCATTCCCTGCCGACGACGGAGGGTGACCCGCTGATCGTCTCGGTGGGACGCCTCGAGGAGTACAAAGGTCACCACCGCATCCTGGCGGCCATGCCGACGATCCTCCGGCGGGCGCCCGCCGCCCGGCTTGAACTGATCGGCAGCGGACCGTTCGAACAATCGCTGCGGGATATGGCTCGTGAGCTCGGCGTTGCAGAGCAGTTGTCGATCCGCAGTTTCGGCCCAGGCGAACGTGGCGGCCTGGGCAAGGTGGTCTCCGACGCCGACGTGGTGTGCCTGCTCAGTGAATACGAGGCACATCCCGTCGCGGTGATGGAAGCCGTCGGCACCGGAACCAAGGCGCTGGTGGCTGACACTTCGGGCCTCACCGAACTCGGGCGGGAGGGACTGGCGACCACCATCAGCCTGAATGCCTCTCCGCAGGAGGTCGCCACCGCGGTTCTGGCACTGGCCGCTGAACCGCGAACCGCACCACCGGCACTGCCCACCTGGGATGATTGCGGCGCGCAACTGCAGGCGCTGTATCGGGAGGTGGCCGGATGAGAATCCTGCTGCTGGCCCAGTTCATCCCACCGTTGGCCGGCGGCGAGGAACGGCACGTATGGAATCTGGCCCGTGGATTGTCGGCGCGCGGCCACGACGTCACGCTGCTGGGCTTCGCCAACGACGGGGACTCCCCGGCCGGGGTGACCGAATCCGACGGCGTCCGCCTCGTGCGGGTGCGCACCACCGCCTCCCGGCTCCCGGTTCTCTACAGCGACAAGTCCCGTCCGCATGCCCTGCCGTTGCCTGACCCCGCTGTCAGCAGGGCGATCCGCCAGGAACTCGCCGTTGGCCGTTTCGACGTGGTGCACGCCCATAACTGGATCGTCAACAGCGCGCTGGGGCCGGCGTCCCGGGCCGGGGTGCCGTTGGTCATGACGCTGCACGACTACAGCCACGTCTGCGCGACCAAGCGTCTGATGGAGTTCGAACGGCGGCGGTGCCCGGGGCCGTCCCCGAAACGCTGCCTGCCCTGCGCCTCAGCGCACTACGGCGCCGCCAACGGACCGGTGACCCTGGCGGCGAATGTCTGGTCTGCGCGCCGGCGGGCCCGGCACATCACCGCCGCGGCGGCGGTCAGCAGTGCAGTCGCCGAGGCGGTCGCCGTCCCGGCGGGCCGGTGGCTGCACAGCGCGGCCCTGCATGCCCGGGTCATCCCGAACTTCATCCCCGACGAGATCATCGTCGACGACATCGCGCCGACGCAGCCGGATGCACCACTGCTGTTCGCCGGAGACCTCAGCTTCGACAAGGGTGTCCCGGTGCTGCTCGACGCCTACGCGCAATTGGAGTCGCCGCCGCCCCTCGTGCTCGCCGGCCGGATGGGCACAGGCGACTCCTGGAACTTTCCGACGGGTGCGCAGTGGTTGGGCGAGGTGCCGCACCACGAGGTGGTGGCGCTGTTCAACTCGGCCCGGGCGGTCATCGTGCCGTCGGTGTGGGCCGATCCATGCCCCACGGTGGTGTTGGAGGCGATGGCGGCGGGACGGCCGGTGCTCGCCGCGGCATCCGGTGGGATCCTCGACATGGTGGTCGACGGCGTAACCGGACTCCTGGTGCCGGCGGGCGATGCCGGTGCGCTGGCCGCTGCGCTCAACAGGCTGCTGCAGCAACCCGAGACCGCGCTGGCCTTCGGCGTCGCCGGACGTGACAGGGCCCGCGAATTCACCGTCAGCTCAGTGGTTTCGCGGATCGAGGCGATGTACGCCGACGCGATACGGGCGGTCCGATGAGCCCCCACCGGCAAGCAGAGCATCGGAGCAAACTGAAGTTCCTGCTGCACAGCGCCGCCACCCTGGCCTCGACCACCGCCATCACCGCCGGCCTCGGGTTCGTCTACTGGGCGGTCGCCGCGCGGGCGTTTCCGGCGGTCGCCGTCGGTGAGTCCTCGACGGCGATCACGGCCATGAGCCTCATCGCCCCGTTGACCGTGCTGGGTTTCGGGACCCTGCTGCTGGCCGAACTGCCCACGATGCGGGAGGGTCGAAGCACCCTGCTGTCGACCGCCGCGCTGCTCACCGGAGTCGTCGCGGGCGCCGTGGCACTCGGGTGTGCGTTCTTTCTGCCCGGGGATTTCCTCGGGCTGCCCGGCATCGGCAACCGACCCGCAGTGGCACTGATTTTCGCGGCGGCCGTGGCAACCCAGTGCGTTGGGCTGCTGTTCGATCAAGCCCTGCTCTCCGTGGTCGGCGGTGGAATGCAGTTGCGCCGCAATCTGGTTCAGTCGGTCATGAAGCTGGTGCTGCTGGTCGTCTTCGCGCTGACCCTGGCCAGGTTCGGCGCACTGGCCATCTTTTCCAGCTGGCTGCTGGCAAACGTCGCATCACTGGCCTTCGGGGTTGCCATGCTGATGCGCCGCTACCACGTTCCGCTGCGCCGCCTTGTCCCGGTGCCTTCGGTGTTGCACGGACTGCACTTCGACGCCGCGCGGCACCACGTTCTCAATATCGCGCTGTTCGTGCCGTACTTCGCGATGCCAATCGTCGCGAACGTCGTTCTCGGTTCTCAGCAGGCCGCCTATTTCTACGCGGCCTGGTCGGTGGCCAGCTTCGTGTTCTTTCTGCCGATGGCACTGTCCACTGCCCTCTTCGCTTCCGGTGCGCGCGATTCCAGCACGTTGCTCATGGAGTTCCGCAAGACCCTGCGGTATTCACTGCTGGCCTGCACGGCGGCCATCGTGGCGATCGTGGTGCTCGGCGGCCCCGTGCTGAGCATCTTCGGCGCGGCCTACGCCGCCTACGGGTACACACCGCTCATCGTGCTGTGCCTGGGCGGTCTTGGGCTCGTCGTCAAGGACCACCACGTCACCCTGGCGCGGCTGACCGACGACGTCGGCCGCGAGGCACTGCTGGTCGGTGCGTTCAGTGTCGTGGAGGTCGCCGCCGCCGCGGTCGGTGCTTGGCGCGGCGGGCTCACCGGTCTCGCCCTCGGGTGGCTGGCGGCCGTCGGACTGGGTGCGATGGTTTACGGTCCACGGGTGTGGCGGGCATACCGGGGTGGGTCGATGCCGACCCGCAGTGTGCCCGTGGTGCTGGTCGCGGTACTGGCGCTGGCTCCCAGTATGTGTACCGGGGTCGTGGCAACGGCGTCGGCGGCGCCGATCGCGTCCGGGCCGGTCTTCGACGACTTCCTCGGGCCGACCGGGGCTCCGCCCAACCCTGCTCTCTGGACCACCGACCTCGGATCCTCGGCCGAGCACGGCTGGGAACGCGGTAGCCTCCAGACCTACACCGACTCCCCGGAGAATGTCCGTCTCGACGGGTACGGGAATCTGGTGATCGAGGCCCGCAAGTCTGCCGACGGTTACACATCGGCGCGTCTGGTCACCCGCGGCAAACTGCTCTTCCCCTACGGCACTATCGCGGCACGCATCAAAATGCCTGCTGGACAGGGTATTTGGCCGGCATTCTGGATGCTCGGAGCCAACATCGACGCGGTCGGGTGGCCACAGTGCGGCGAGATCGACATCATGGAAGTGGTCAACACCGGTTCTACCTACAACATCGCCTTGCACGCGCCCAATGCCGATGTCGAGCAGAAGGGTGAGATCGCCGATCTCGCCGCCGACTTCCACGACTACTGGATGACCCGCCGCGAACACAGCATCACCGTCGGCGTCGATGGCACCACCCTTGCCACCTTCACCCCCGACTCCCTGCCGAAGGAATCGGAGTGGGTGTTCGACAAACTGATGTTCGCGCTTCTCAACGTCGCCGTGGGGGGTGACTGGCCGGGGCCGCCGGACTCCTCGACGCACTTCCCGGCCGCCATGATCGTCGATTGGTTTTCGTATCAGCCGCTGGGTGCCCGTAACGGGCTGGAGGGTCAGGGATGAACGTACGTCGTATCGGAGCACTCAGCTCGGTCATGGCAATGCTGGTCTGGATGGCGCCGGATGTCGCGGCCGAACCGCCGCCCACCCCGGCGCCCGCCCCAGCGGTGCCAGGCGGCGGTGGCGTTGCCGAGTCCCCGACTCTGACGTTGGGTGATCTAGGCGGCTCGAACACGTTGTCGTTCTATGTCAACCGCGACATCACCAACACCACCCTGACGTTTCCGGTGCCGCCCGGTCTGACCCCGGTTTCGTTGAAGGCCGGTATCGAACTCCCGATCAATCTCCGGTTCGGAGACCTCACGGTCAGGCAGGGCGACCGCACCCTCAGCCGGTTGCCACTACCGGCGCTGGATCAGCCGCAGGTGGTGGACATCCCGCTGGCCGGCGCGCAGGTCTCGGATAACTGGGTCAGTCTGAACCTGACGATGACCGCTGTTCCGCTCGAGGGCTACTGCTGGGATCCGGTGGCCCCGATCCGCCTTGTCAACGGGGCGATCGCCTTCGCCGGAACAGAGCTGCCGCCGACGACCGTCGCGGGCTTCCTCCCGCCGGTGCTGCGCAAGGTCACCATCGCGGTGCCCGGCGCACCCTCGCCGGCCGAGTCCAACGCCGCGGTCCAATTGGCGGCGGCCGTGGCGGAACGGAACGGTCAGAAACCGGAAGTGGTCGTCGTTCCCCTGCCCGAGGGTGCGACGACGCTGCCGGCTCCGTCCGCCCCCCTGGAACGGCAGATCATCGTCAAAGAAGGCCCCGACAAGGGTCTTTCGCTGCAAGGCGGCCCGGGTGTGCCCGCATTGCTGGTCTCCGGGCCCGGCAATCAACTCGGCACCCAGGCAAGACTGCTGGCGAACGACGCGCTGAAGTACGCCGTGAGCCCCGGGACGACCGCAGAGCCGCTTCCCGACCAGCCACTGGTCAAGGACAGCACCACCATCGACCAGTTGACCGGCTCGGCCCTCAACTCGGAGGCGATGTGGCCGACGGTCGGAATCCCGATCGACCAGAGCCGGTGGGGCCACCCGCTCAGCGGAGTGCTGGTGCACCTCAATGGTTCTTACACACCGCTTCCCGGCAATTTCGGTGGCGAGGTCATCATCTCGATCGGCAATGAGACCATCGATCGCTGGCCGACGGAGGCCAGCGGGACCATCAACCACACCGTCGCGATTCCGGACCGGCTGTTGCAGCGCTCCACCACCCTCGACGTCGCTGTCCGCACCACCGGTGACCCCGGACACTGCGGTGATCATCTCCCGATCCTGCTCAGGATCGACGGCAACACCATCATCAACGTGGCCCGATCGAATCCGCCTATGCCGCCGGGGTTCCGATCGCTTCCGCAAGCGCTGATGCCGCGCATCCGGATCGGAATCGGCCCCGACGCCTTCGGTGACACCGTACGGGCGGCGCAGATCCTGGTGGGCTTGCAGCGGACCAGTGGGGTGCCGCTGGTCACCGAGGTCACCACACTTCAGCAGGCGGTCGCCTCCAATGATCCGGCGATCCTCATTTCCGCCGACGGCTGGACCGACAAATCGATTGCGCTGCCGTTCACCGCCGATCAAGGCCGGCTAACCGTCACCGGCCTGGACGCCGAAAAGAACTCGGTGACATTGGACCTCGACCCGGCGACGGGATTCGGCTCGCTGCAGACGGTCTTCGACGGCCAACGCACCGTCCTGATCGCCACCTCCACCGGTGTGCCCGGACAACTCGACGAGTTGCTCCGGTACCTGGCTGCCCAACCCGGACGCTGGGGCGGCCTGAACGGCCGGGCCATCATCTCGGCCCCCGGGGTCGAGCCGATCACGGTGTCCAATCCGCCGGCCGATTCCGCTGCGAATCCGGATCAGATCAGCACGTCGACCCAGGGTGGAAACTGGTTCTGGTGGGCGGTCGGAGGAGTCGCCGTAGTGGCCGCGGCCGGTGCTGTCGCGATCCTGATGCGGGCACGGCGGGAGTAGTCCAGGACCAGTTCTGACCGAGCCTTTTCACGCGTCGGGGTTGCGGGATTTGAACCCACGACCTCTTCGTCCCGAACTACACGTCCTGGACGTTTGCAGTTCGTAAATGCGTTGACGGTTCGGCTGCTAAGGGACGTTGGGTTCGCTGTCCTCGTCGGCGCGGGCTGAAACTGTCAGGCCGATTAGGGCCAGAAACTCCACAGGGAGAAACCTGTGGCCACCAAAATGGCAGTGACGAGGAAGGTAAGCAACAAGCGGTTTTCGAAGATGACTAGCGGCTTCTCCGCCTTGGCGGGGGCGTCTGTCTTTTGAGTTTCGGGGTCGATAACCATGACGTTTCTACGGCTCCTAGTGGGTCTTACGGTCGGGTTAATTTTCCCGCCCCAGCCGGACAGCGCGGAATGGCACTAGCGGACCAATCGCGGTCTAGTTGTCGTGACCACACAGGTTGTTGACGGCGCGCCTGCTTGAAAGTGGGAGGACCTCCTGACGGAGTGGATGTGTCTGGCATTCAACCCGTAGGAGGTCCTCGTGTCCCACGCTAACGCTCGTACCAACCTGTTCGCTCGTCGCCTGATGGTCGCGCGTGTCCGAGCGGGGTGGCCGGCCGCTCACGTCGCTGAGCAGCTGGGTGTTTCGCGTGCGACGGTCTACAAGTGGCTGCGCCGCTACGCCGACGGGGGCGATGAGGCGTTGGCCGACCGTTCCTCGCGCCCGCACCGGATGCCTCAGCGCACCAGCAGGAAAGTCGAGCAGAAAGTGCTCACAGCTCGGCGACGCCGCAGGCGCGGCGCGGTGGTGCTCGCCGCCGAACTCGGCATGAACCCCTCGACCGTGGGACGGATCCTTGCCCGCCACGATGTGCCGCGCTTGTCGGCGATCGATCCGATCACCGGCGAGGCGGTGCGTACCTCGCGGCGCAGCCCCCACCGCTACGAGCACCGCACGCCGGGATCGATGGTCCACGTCGACGTCAAGAAGCTCGGCCGCATTCCCGCCGGTGGCGGGTGGCGGCTGCACGGCCGCGACGCCGCGGTCTCAGTGGCCAACCGGCACAAGAAGATCAGGATCGGCTACGACTACGTCCACACCGCCATCGACGATCACACCCGCCTGGCCTACAGCGAGGTCTTGCCCGACGAGAAGGACCCGACCTGCGCCGGCTTCCTGCACCGGGCGCTGGAGTGGTTCACCACTCACGGGGTGCGTGTGCGGCGTCTGCTCACCGACAACGCCATGGTCTATCGGCGTGGGACGAACTGGGGCTGGGTGTGCGTGGCCTGGCAGCTCAAACGCCGGTTCATCAAGGCGGGGTGTCCCTGGACCAACGGCAAAGCCGAACGGTTCAACCGAACCCTGCTCACCGAGTGGGCCTACGCACGCGCCTGGAAATCGAACGGCGCACGCACGCACGGTCTTGACCGATTCCTTCGCCACTACAACACTCAACGAGGCCACTCCGCCCTCGGCGGACGACCACCCATCAGTCGGCTTGCCGCCTGACAACGACGTGTCAGGTCACGACATCTAGTCCCACGCATAGACCTATCCGGCCCCTAACGGGCTGGCTGACATGCATCGGTCAAGCGGCCTTGTCGTTGTCGATGGTTTGGCGACTAACGCCGTACTCCTCAGCCAAGGCTGTTACAGATTCGCCAGCGGCCAGGCGGTCGCGAAGCTCATCCCGTCTGGGCCTGAGCGTCCCGTGTACTTCGCAGCCGCTTCAGCGATAGCGATGCCCTCGCGTTGACGCTCAGCGGACGCACTGCGGACGGAAGTCGGCCACAACGCCTAAATGAAAAACGGCTCCGACCCGCAATGCTGGTCGGAGCCGTTTTCACTCTGTCGGGGTGGCGGGATTTGAACCCACGACCTCTTCGTCCCGAACGAAGCGCGCTACCAAGCTGCGCCACACCCCGCGTGAAGCGTGCACAGCTTATCGCACCGGCACCGCCCGAAGCTAAACGGCTATACCCCTGAGCTGAGGGTCTCCGGCCAGCGGCAGGACTGCTCGAACTCGCTGAGGGTGGGTGCGTAGCCCGCTGGATCCAGGCCGTGGGCGGCCAGCCAGGCCGCGTCGTAGTAGGTGTCGGTGTAGCGCTCGCCGCTGTCGCAGATCAAGGTGACCACCGAGCCGCCGACGCCATTCGCGACCATCTCGGCCAGCAGGCCGAAGGCCCCCCAGATGTTGGTTCCCGTCGACGGTCCGACCCGGCGGCCCAACACCCGGCTGACGTGATGGGCCCCGGCCACCGAGGCGGCGTCGGGCACCCGCACCATCCGGTCGATGACCCCGGGCAGGAACGACGGCTCGACGCGTGGGCGGCCGATACCCTCGATACGCGACGATGCCCCGGTCACGATGTCGCGGCGGCCCTGTTCGTAGGCCGGGAAGAACGCGGAGTTCTCCGGGTCCACCACACACAGTCGCGTGGCGTGCCGGCGGTAGCGGATGTAGCGGCCGATGGTGGCGCTGGTGCCGCCGGTGCCCGCACCGACCACGACCCAGGACGGAACCGGATGCCGCTCGGCTTCCATCTGCTCGAAGATCGACTCGGCGATGTTGTTGTTGCCGCGCCAGTCGGTGGCCCGCTCTGAGTTGGTGAACTGGTCCAGGAAGTGCCCGCCGGTCTCGTCGGCGATCCGCTGCGCCTCGGAATAGACCTCGTCGGCGCGCTGTACGAAATGACAACGCCCGCCCTGGCTTTCGATCAGCTCGATCTTCGACCGGCTGGTCGATGACGTCATGACCGCGACGAACGGCAGACCCAGCAGGGCGGCGAAGTACGCCTCCGACACCGCCGTCGACCCGGACGAGGCCTCGACGATCGTGGTGTTCTCGGTGATCCAGCCGTTGCACAGCCCGTAGAGGAACAGCGATCGCGCCAACCGGTGTTTGAGGCTTCCGGTGATGTGGGTGGACTCGTCCTTCAGGTACAGCTCGACGTCGGCGCGTTCACTCCACGCCTTCGGCAGCGGATAGCGCTGCAGATGGGTGTCGGCGCTGCGCCGGGTGTCGGCCTGGACCAGGCGGACGGCTTCATTCACCCACCTGCGATCGGTACCGGCCACTAGTGCACCGAGGCGGCCGGGGTGGAGCGCACCTCGCTGTGCACCGGTGCGCCCCCGCCGGTGGGAGCGGCCACCAGTGTCAGCAGCGTCGCCTCCGGCCGGCAACAGAACCGCGCCGGTGCGAACGGCGAGGTTCCGATGCCCGCCGACACGTGCAGGGCGGTGTCCGCACCCCAGCGCGAGGCGCCCTTGACCCGGCTGCGGTCGATATCGCAGTTGGTCACCAGTGCGCCGTAGAACGGCAGGCACAACTGGCCGCCGTGGGTGTGACCGGCCAGCACCAGTTGGTAGCCGTCGGCGGCGAACCGGTCCAGCACCCGGGTGTAGGGGGCGTGGACCACCCCCAGGCTCAGGTTCGCCGCGGGGTTGGGCCGCCCGGCGATGGCGTCGTAGCGGTCCCGTTCGATGTGCGGATCGTCGACGCCGGCGGCGGCGATGGTCAGACCGCCCACCTCGATCTCACGCCTGGTGTGCGTCAAGTCCAGCCAGCCGCGCTCGTTGAACGCCGCCCGCAGGTCCTGCCACGGCAGCGGATCGCCGTGGATGCGGTGGTCCGGGTCGGTCAGATATTTCGCCGGGCTCTTCAGCTTCGGACCGAAGTAGTCGTTGCTGCCGAAGACGAACACCCCCGGCACCGCCAGCAGATCGCCGAGCGCCTGCACCACAGCCGGCACCGCCTTCGGGTGCGACAGGTTGTCACCGGTGTTGACGACGAAATCCGGATCCCAGCTTGCCAATTCGCGCAGCCAGGCCTGCTTGTGCTTCTGCTGCGGGCGCATGTGGATATCGGACAGGTGCAGCACCCGCAGCGGGGTGGAACCGGGACTGAGCACCGGCATCGTCACCTCGCGCACGGTGAACGCATTGCGCTCGATGAGGGTGGCGTAACCGATTCCCAGCGCGGCCGAACCGGCCGCGGCGAGTGCGGAGCGTCTGAGGGCAGAGCCGACCATGTAGGTGAGAGTACTGCTCACCTACGGCGGTGGGGGACCCCCCGGAGGAGGTGGCGGCGCCAGCACCGGAATCGTGATCGGCGGCAGTCCGGGGATCTCGACCACCGTCGACCCGATCTCGGGAAGTCCCGGCGGCGGCGGCGGTGGCGCGTTCGGATCGGGTGGTGGCGGCGGCGGGGGCGGCGGTGCGACGCCGTTGCTCACCTGAAGCGTGACGATGATGCCCGGGACCGTCTGACCGCTGGGGGATGTGCCGATCACCGTGCCGGCCGAGGAGGTGCTGTTGACCATGCTGACCCCGTCGGCAACCTGGAAACCGGAGGCGCGCAACTCTTCCCGGGCCCGGTCCTGGCCCAGCCCGCTGACGTTGGGGATGCGCGAACCGGCAGCCCCGTCGACGTAGCGGGGATCGGTCGGCGGCATGCTGACCTCACCGAACCGGGTCGCGATCGGGTCCATGGCGGCGAACCACGTCAGCGCCGGTTCCTTGCCGCCGAACAGGTCGCCGTCACCGCACTGACGCAGCGGGTAGGAGCACAGGTCGGTCGGGTCGGGGGAGTCGTCGTAGATGTAGTTCACCGCGGCGTACCGGTTGGTGTAGCCGAGGAATCCGGCCGACCGGTGCGCTTCGGTGGTGCCGGTCTTGGCCGACATCGGCAGCGTCCACCCCACCGAGTTGGCCGCGCCGGCGCCGGTGCCGCTGATGACGTCTCTGGCCATCGCGTTCGACAGGGTGTTGGCCAGCCCCTCGGGGACCACCTGCTCGCAGGACTCCGGGGTGAAGGCGACCTCGTTGCCGCGGCGGTCGTAGACCTTGTCGACCGGGTTCGGTGGGCACCACATGCCGCCGGAGGCCAGCGTGGCGGCGACGTTCGCCAGTTCCAGCGGATTGACCTCGAACGGTCCGAGGGTGAACGAGCCGATGTTCTGCCGCTTGATGAAGTCGGCCAGGCTCTCGTTGTTGTCCGGGTCGTATGCCCGCGCGGTGCCCGGGTCGGCGTAGGAGCGCAGTCCGAGTTTGACCGCCATGTCCACGGTGCGCGACACCCCGACCTGTGAGATCAGTTTTGCGAACGCGGTGTTGGGCGATTTGGCCAGCGCCTCGGTGACACTCATCGTCAGGTAGCGCGGGTCCTTGTAGTTCTCCACGCACCAGGTCTCCTTGGGGCAGCCCTTTGCGCCGCCCTCGCCCAGACCCTTGGCGTCGAACCGGCCGGGCACGTCCAGGGCGGCGTTGATACCCAGGCCGAGGTCCAGGGCCGCGGCGGTGGTGAAGATCTTGTAGATCGACCCGGCGCCATCGCCGACCAGTGAGAAGGGTTGCGGCTGAACGGTTTCCCCGGCCTCGGTGTTGAGGCCGTAGGTGCGATTGCTGACCATCGCGACGACGGGATGGCTGGTCTTGCCGGGCAGCACGATGTTCATCACGCTGGCGATCCCGGTGAGGTCCGGGGCGGCGTAGGAGTCGACGCCCTTCTTGGCCTCGGCCTGGACGTCGGGATCGAGCGTGGTCTTGATCATGTAGCCGCCCTTGGCGACCTGCTCCTTGCTCAGGCCCGCCCGGGCCAGGTACTCCTGCACGTAATCGCAAAAAAACGCGCGGTCGCCGGCCGCGATACATCCGCGGGGCAGTTCGTTGGGTCGGGCCAGGATGCCCAGTGGCTGTTGCTTGGCGGCGCGCAGTTCGTCGGCCTTATCAGGCAACTGCTCGATCATGGTGTCCAGCACCAGGTTTCGCCGGGCCAGCGCGCCGTCGGGGTTGGTGTAGGGATTCAGCGCGCTGGTGGACTGCACCATGCCGGCCAGCAGTGCGGACTGCTGCCAGTTCAGCGCCGAGGCGTCGATACCGAAGTAAGTCTGTGCGGCGTCTTGAATCCCGAAGGCGCCGTTGCCGAATGAAACCAGGTTCAGATAGCGGGTCAGGATCTGCGGCTTGGACAACGTCCGGTCCAGGGTCAGCGCCATCCGGATCTCGCGCAGCTTGCGGGCCGGGGTCGGCGCGATCGCGGCACGGCGCTCGGCGTCGGTCTGCGCGACGACGAGCAGTTGGTAGTTCTTGACGAACTGCTGCTCGATGGTCGAGCCGCCTCGGGTGGCGACGTCCCCGGAGGCGTACCCGGCCAGACCGGTGAGGGTGCCCTTCCAGTCGACGCCGTTGTGCTCGGCGAAGCGCTTGTCCTCGATCGAGACGATGGCCAGCTTCATGGTGTCGGCGATCTTGTCGCTGGGCACCTCGAAGCGACGCTGGGAGTACAACCAGGCGATGGTGTTGCCCTTGGCGTCGACCATGGTGGTGACCGCCGGCACGTCGCCCTGCAGGAGCTGGGCCGAGCCATTGGCCACGATGTCTGAGGCCCGGTTGGACATCAGGCCTGCACCGCCGGCCACCGGGAACAGCAGCGCCGCCACGAGCACGCTGGCCAGCAGGCATGCCCAGGCCATCTTGATCAGCGTGGGCCCGACCGGCGGGCGTGGTGACATGGGGTACACCCTACTGAGGGCCCCGGCAGGCTCGGAATGCGTCCGGCGGTGCCGGGTGGGTAACGCCCGCAAGTGACCTCTCAGTAACAAAAGCGCAGTTCATCGTGGGACTGGACGCTTGTCCCAAAAAAGTTGAGACCGGACTGTTGCCAAAACGATATCTGACCACCTAATTTAAGCAGACAGTGCGACCCAGGTAACACTCCTGACGCAATGTGGCGTAGATCGCAGTGACGCGTTCTCGCTGGGGTTCGCCCCCGGAAACGGGGGCTTTAACGAAGGGGAATGCCCGTGTCGGGTACTCGACCTGCCGCTCGCCGGACAGCGACGATGATGCACGGTTCACTCAACGGCGCGGAAGGCGAGGCTCGGATCGCCTGGGTTTCCCAAGCCCTGTGCCGGGCCACCGACCCGGACCAACTCTTTGTACGCGGTGCCGCCCAGCGCAAAGCCGCGGTGATCTGCCGGCACTGTCCGGTCGTGACCGAGTGCGGGGCCGACGCCCTGGATAACCGCGTCGAGTTCGGCGTGTGGGGCGGCATGACCGAGCGTCAGCGTCGCGCTCTGCTCAAGCAGCACCCCGAGGTGGTCTCCTGGTCGGAGTTTTTCGCCACCCAGCGCAAGCACCGCAGCGTCAGCTAAGACCTCAGCCTCAGCTAGACGTCGCCGGTGATCTGATCGGCGATCGCCTGCAGGGCGACCAGATCGGACACGTCGAACGGCAACGACGGCACCCCCACCACCCGCACGTGCGGGTTGGCTCCGGTGAACCGGGACAGCAACCGCACCTCGCGCTTGGCGGTCTGACCGCGGTCGGCGTGGATCCGCAGTACCCCGGCGGTCAGCGCGTCCCCGTTGGCGGAACTCTCCAACTCCTCGGCGCCGTCGATGGCGCGTTCCACCGCCAGTGAACTCAGCATCGGATGGGTCCGGTTGAGGATCAGTCCGGCCAGCGGCATGCCTTCGGCGGAGAGCCGGTCGACGAAGAAGGTCGCCTCGCGCAGTGCGTCCGGTTCGGCGGCCGAGACCACCACGAACTGGGTGCCGCGGCGCTTGAGCAATTCGTAGGTGCGGTCGGCCTTCTCGCGGAATCCGCCGAAGGTGGAGTCCAGCGACTGCACGAACGCGGCGGCATCCGAGAGCATCTGGGAACCCAGGATCGTCGACATCGCTTTCATCGCAAGCCCCATCACACCGGCCACCAGCTTGCCGATGCCACCGCCGGGTCCCAGCAGCAGCTTCCACAGCCGGCTGTCCATGAAGCTGGCCAGCCGCTTGGGGGCGTCCAGGAAGTCCAGCGCGTTGCGCGACGGCGGGGTGTCGACGACCACCAGATCCCAGCGGTCCTCGGCCAGCAGTTGGCCGAGCTTCTCCATGGCCATGTACTCCTGTGTGCCGGCCAGGGAGGTGGCGACGGTCTGATAGAACTGATTGTCCAGAATCGCCTGTGCGCGTTCAGGTCCCGAGTGTTCGATCACCATTTCGTCGAACGTGTGACGCATGTCGAGCATCATCGCGTAGAGCTCGCCGGACACCTCGTCGGCGAGCGGGACGCGCTGGGGCGTATTGCCCAGTTCCTTGATTCCCAACGCCTGTGCGAGCCTGCGGGCCGGGTCGATGGTCAGCACCACCACGGAGCGGCCGTACTCGGCGGCCCGCAACGCCATGGCCGCCGCGGTGGTGGTCTTGCCGACGCCGCCGGCGCCGCAGCACACCACGACCCGGTTGGACTTGTCGGACAAGATGGACTTCATGTCCAGTGTTGCCGGTGCTGCGCTCATCGACTCACCCCGACTGTCCTCTTCGCTGCGCTCATCGGACGCCCTGCTGCGCAAGGACTTCCGCCAGTTCGTAGAGGCTGCCCAGGTCCACCCCGTCGGGAATGGTGGGCAGTTCCAGTAGTGGCATGTGCACGTTCTCCAGTTCCTGTGCGCTTTCGGCGCGGGCCTCGACCCGGGTGGCGTGCTCGATGGTCTCGGTCAGCAGTCCGGCGAAGTCCTCATCGGACAACTTGATCCCGGCCCTCGACAGCCCGGCCCGCACGCCGTCGGCGTCGATCACACCCTCGGCCGCCTTGGCCAGATCCCCTGCGGGCAGGAACGCCGGGATGTTGCGGTTGACGATCACGCTGCCGATCGGCAATTCGAGTTCCTCGAGTTCGGCAATCGCCTCGATGGTCTCCTGGATCGGCAGTGCCTCGAGCAGGGTGACCAGATGGATCGCGGTCTGTTCGGAGTGCAGCAACCGGACGACACCCTCGGACTGGGAGTGCACCGGACCGCCCTTGGCGATATCGGCCAGCGCCTTGGTGACGTCGAGGAACCGTGAGATGCGTCCCGTCGGCGGGGAGTCCACCACGATGGCGTCGTACACCGGGCGCTTCTGAGCGTCCACCCGGGTCGCCGCCTCCTTGATCTTGCCGGTCAGCAGCACGTCGCGCAGGCCGGGGGCGATTGTGGTGGCGAACTCGATGGCGCCGACCCGGCGCATCGCGCGTCCGGCGATGCCCAGGTTGTAGAACATGTCGAGGTATTCCAGGAACGCCGCCTCGATGTCCACCGCCAGCGCGTTGACGTGGCCGCCGCCTTCGGCGGTCGCCACTTTGATCTCCTCGTAGGGCAGGGGTGGGACGTCGAACAGCTGTGCAATGCCTTGCCGCCCTTCGACTTCCACCAGCAGCACCTTGCGGCCGCCGGCAGCCAGGGTCAGTGCCAGCGCCGCCGCGACCGTGGTCTTCCCGGTGCCGCCCTTGCCGGTGACGAAGTGCAGCCGGGCCTTGGTCAGCCGAGCGGGCCAGCCGACAGGGCTGCCTTCATTGGTCGCCATATCTGCACTCTAGTCAAGGCGGCGCTGGGCTTTCGGCGACTTGAGTAGGCTTGGAGCTCATGAGCCAACCAACGACCTGGGAGTACGCGACGGTGCCGCTGCTGACCCATGCGACCAAGCAGATTCTCGACCAGTGGGGCGCCGACGGCTGGGAGCTGGTCTCAGTGCTCAACGGCCCGACCGGCGAACAGCACGTCGCGTACCTCAAGAGGCCGAAGTGAGCGGCGCCGGGAATGTCACGGCGCGGCTTGCCGAACTCGGCGTGACGCTGCCCTCGCCGGCCAAGCCGCTGGCCGCCTATGTGCCCGCGGTCCGGACCGGAAACCTGGTGTACACCTCCGGTCAGCTGCCACTGGTCGACGGCAAGCTCAGCCACACCGGCAAGGTCGGCGCCGAGGTGACCCCGGAAGACGCCAAGACCGCCGCGCGCACCTGCGCCGTCAACGCGCTCGCCGCGATCAATGCCCTGGTCGGTGTCGACAACGTCACCCGGGTGGTCAAGGTCGTCGGTTTCGTCGCCTCGGCCTCCGGCTTCACCGGTCAGCCCGGTGTGGTCAACGGCGCCTCGGAGTTCCTCGGCGAGGTGTTCGGCGACGCCGGTGTCCATGCCCGCTCGGCCGTCGGCGTCGCGGAGCTGCCACTGGGTGCGCCCGTCGAGGTGGAGCTCATCGTCGAGGTCGCGTAAGTGGCCCATCCCGCGTACGGGATGATCCGGCCGGTCACCGCGACGGCCTCGGTGCTGTTGTGCGACAACCCCGGCCACATGACGCTGGACGGCACCAACACCTGGCTGCTGCAGGGACCGGGCAGCGACGAGTTCGTCGTCGTCGATCCCGGCCCCGACGATGAAGCGCACATCACCCGACTGGCCGCCGTGGGCCGAATTCCGTTGGTGCTCATCAGTCATCGCCACGGCGATCACACCGAGGGCATCGACAGACTGGTGGCCGCCACGGGGGCGACCGTGCGTTCGGTGGGCAGCGGATTCCTGCGCGGCCTCGGCGGTGCGCTGGCCGACGGCGAGGTGATCGAGGCGGCCGGCGTTCGCATCACGGTGATGGCCACCCCCGGCCACACGTCGGACTCGTTGAGCTTCGTGATGGATGACGCAGTGCTGACCGCAGACACCGTGCTCGGCCGCGGCACCACCGTCATCGACGGTGAGGACGGCAGCCTGGCCGACTACCTCGCGTCACTGCGCCGATTGCAGGGGCTGGGTCCACGCACCGTGCTGCCCGGGCACGGTCCCGAACTCGCCGATCTTGCAGCCGTCGTCGCGATGTACCTGGCGCACCGGGAGGAACGGCTCGGACAGGTGCGCGACGCCCTGCGCACCCTCGGCGAGGAGGCCACCCCGCGACAGGTGGTCGAGCACGTCTACGCCGACGTCGACGAGAAGTTGTGGGAGGCCGCCGAACAATCGGTGCGCGCCCAGTTGGATTACCTGCGCAACCCCGTCGAGTGAGGAACGTTGCAGACGACGTGCGAGTGAACCTCTGCAAGGTTCCTCACTCAACGCGTTAGCGAGTCTTACCTCGCTCGGCGGGCCAGCCGCTCGGAGTCGCAGATCAACACGCTCTTGCCCTCCAGGCGGATCCAACCGCGGTGGGCGAAGTCGGCGAGTGCCTTGTTGACCGTCTCGCGGGAGGCGCCGACGAGCTGGGCGATCTCCTCCTGGGTCAGGTCGTGGGTGACCCGCATCGCGCCACCCTCCTGGGTGCCGAAGCGCTGCGCCAGCTGCAGCAGCTGCTTGGCGACCCGGCCGGGCACGTCGGTGAAGATCAGATCGGCGAGGTTGTTGTTGGTCCGGCGCAGCCGGCGGGCGAGCACCCGCAGCAGCTGATCGGCGATCTCCGGGCGGTCGGCGATCCACGCCTTGAGGGCGTCGCGGTCCATCGACACCGCCCGCACCTCGGTGATGGTGGTGGCGCTGGAGGTGCGCGGGCCCGGGTCGAAGATCGACAGCTCGCCGAACATGTCCGACGGTCCCATGATCGTCAGCAGGTTCTCCCGGCCGTCGGGGGAGCGGCGGCCGATCTTCACCTTGCCGGTGATGATGATGTAGAGCCGATCGCCGGGCTCGCCCTCGGCGAAGACGGTGTGTCCGCGCGGGAAGTCAACCGGCTGAAGTTGCCGGGTCAACGCCGAGACTGCCGCGGGATCGACTCCCTGGAAGATTCCGGCCCTGGCCAGGATCTCGTCCACGTTGCCCCTTACTCAGGTCGTCAGTCGTAACAGCACGCAAGCCTAATGGTTAGACCGGCTTTGCGAGGTGCCTACGCTACACAGGATTGGCGAGCCGGGGCGACTGATACTGAGGATTGGACGGTGACGCCCCGTACAGCCGGGTGGGCAGGCCGGGCTCGTCGGGAATCAGGCGATATGCCGGTTCCATCCTCGGGCTCAGCCCGGAGAATCCGGTCAGCGGGACGACCTTCTGCGGGGCGGTCCGGGGGGCCGGTTGGAGCCGTGTCACGGCCTCTCCGGTGGACGGCCGGTCGGTGTGCATGACGCTCTCCAACCGCTGCAGGCCGACCGTTGACAGCATCAGCAGTCCCGGGATGAACCCTGCGAGCAACCAAGACATAGCCCGGAAGTTAACCGGCATCAGGTCTCATCGGGATCACGAAATGCCACCGGTCTGTCGGCGGTCAGTACCCTGACTCCCGTGGCGGCGGGCTCGAAGAAGTGGGACCCTTCCAAATGGGATGGGGAGACCCGTGTCGGTCTGATCCGCCGCGCCCGCCGGATGAACCGCCAACTAGCCGTGGCCTTCCCACACGTCTACTGCGAACTGGATTTCACCAACCCGCTGGAACTCGCGGTCGCGACGATCCTGTCGGCGCAGAGCACCGACAAGCGGGTCAACCTCACCACGCCGGCGCTGTTCGCCAGGTACCGCACCGCGCGCGATTACGCCCAGGCCGATCGGGCCGAACTCGAGGAACTCATCCGCCCGACCGGGTTCTTCCGGAATAAGGCGAACTCGTTGATCCGGCTGGGACAGGAACTCGTCGAACGGTTCGACGGCGAGGTGCCGGCCACCATCGAGGAGCTGGTGACGCTGCCCGGCGTCGGGCGCAAGACCGCAAACGTCATCCTGGGCAACGCCTTCGACGTCCCCGGTATCACCGTCGACACCCACTTCGGCCGGCTGGTGCGGCGCTGGCGCTGGACCGCCGAGACCGATCCGGTCAAGGTCGAGCACGCCGTCGGCGAGCTGATCGAACGTCGCGAGTGGACCCTGCTGAGCCACCGGGTGATCTTCCACGGCCGACGGGTCTGCCACGCCCGCAAGCCGGCCTGCGGGGTATGCGTGCTGGCCAAGGATTGCCCGTCCTTCGGGGAGGGGCCGACTGATCCGCTGGTCGCCGCGGCACTGGTCAAGGGTCCGGAGACCGACCATCTGCTGGCACTGGCCGGGCTGTAGAGATGACGGTGTCGACCCGGTGGACGCTGACCATGCTGGCAGTGGTGGTGGCGGTGATCGTGGCGCTGGCCCTGCAACTGCGTGACCACCCGGAGTCGCCGGCCGCCCGACAGGCCCCGGCCGCGCGCACGCACCGCGACGCCGACACCGCGGCGGCCCTGGCCGGACCCCGGCAGCGGGCCGATCTTCCGCCCTGCCCGGCCGATGGCCCGGGCGCCGGGCCGGCGGCCCTGCGCGGCATCGTGGTGGAGTGCGCCGCCGACGGGACTCCCGTTGACGTGGCCCGCGCCCTGGCCGGGCGCACCGTGGTGCTCAACCTGTGGGCCTATTGGTGCGGGCCGTGCGCCGAGGAACTGCCCGCGCTGGCCCGGTATCAGCAGCAGGCCGGTGATGCGGTGACCGTGGTGACGGTGCACCAGGACGAGAACGAGACCGCGGCGCTGATCCGGATGGCCGATCTGGGGGTGCGACTTCCGGTACTTCAGGACGGCCGGCGCAGCATCGCCGCCGCACTCGGAGTGCCGAACGTGATGCCCGCGACGGTGGTGCTGCGTCCGGACGGCAGCGTCGCCAAGATGATCCCGACCCCGTTCACCAGTGCCGATGAGATTTCGGCAGCGGTGAGTGCGGCGCTGGCATGAGCTCGCTCAACCCGGCCGCCGGACCGCCCTGGCTCGCCCCTTTGGTCGACAACGTCGACCGGGTGCCACACGCCTACCGGCGCCGGGTGCCGCCGGAGTTGCTGGCCGCCCTGACCGGCGCCCGGGACGCCGCGACCGCCGCCCGGTCCGGCCGGGACGCCGCGGTGCTGGTGCTGTTCTCCGGGCCGCATGCCGATCACCCGGCCGGGGAGTTTCCGGGCGACGCCGATCTGCTGCTGACGGTGCGGGCCAACACGTTGCGCCACCATGCCGGGCAGGCGGCCTTCCCCGGCGGCAAGGCTGACCCGGAGGACACCGGGCCGGTCGCCACCGCGCTTCGGGAGGCGCAGGAGGAGACCGGGATCGACCCCGGACGGCTGCACCCGCTGGCCACGCTGGAGCGAATGTTCATCCCGCCCTCCGGTTTCCACGTCGTCCCGGTGCTGGCGTACTCCCCGGACCCGGGACCGGTCGCGGTGGTCAACGAGGCCGAGACGGCGGTGGTGGCCCGCGTTCCGCTGCGGGCGTTCGTCAATCCGCAGAACCGATTGATGGTCTACCGGACCGAACCCCGCTTCGCCGGCCCGGCATTCCTGCTCAACGAGATGTTGGTGTGGGGATTCACCGGTCACGTAATCTCGGCAATGCTCGATGTGGCCGGCTGGTCGCAAGCATGGGATACCCAGGACATTCGGGAGCTTGACGAGGCGATGGCACTCGTCGGCGACGACAGTGAGGAACCGCAGTGACCAGTTCGCAATGGCTGGACATCGCCGTGATCGGCGTTGCCCTCATCGCGGCGATCTCCGGGTGGCGTTCCGGTGCGCTGGGCTCGTTGATGTCCTTCGTGGGCGTGGTGCTGGGCGCCATCGCCGGCGTCATGCTCGCGCCGCACATCGTCAGCCACATCCACTCGCCGCGGGGCAAGCTGTTCGCCGCACTGTTCCTGATCCTCGCGCTGGTGGTCATCGGGGAGGTCGCCGGTGTCGTGCTCGGCCGGGCCGTTCGAGGTTCCATCCGCAACGGCCCCATCCGTGCGGTCGACTCGGTCATCGGCGTCGGCCTGCAACTGGTGGTGGTGTTCGTCGCGGCCTGGCTGCTGGCCAGCCCGCTGACGTCGTCGGACCAGCCGAGTCTGGCTGCGGCGGTGCGTGGTTCCAAGGTGGTCGCCGAGGTGGACAAGTACGCCCCGGAGTGGCTGCGCACGGTACCCAAGCGGATGTCAGCCCTGTTGAGCACCTCCGGGCTGCCCGAGGTACTGGAGCCGTTCGGCCGCACGCCCATTGCGAACGTCGACGCGCCGGACGCCTCACTGGCCGACAGCCTGGTGGTGGCCCAGACCCGGCCGAGCGTCGTCAAGATCCGCGGTGTGGCGACGTCGTGCCAAAAGGTCCTGGAGGGAACGGGTTTCGTCATCGCGCCGAACCGGGTGATGTCCAACGCGCATGTGGTCGCGGGCTCGGAGAGCGTCACGGTGGAAGCCGAAGGCAAGAAGTACGACGCGACGGTGGTGTCCTACGACCCCAATGCCGACATCTCGATCCTCGACGTGCCGAACCTGCCGCAGCAGCCGTTGGTGTTCGCCGATGAGCCGGCCAAGTCCGGAACCGACGCGGTGGTGCTCGGCTACCCGGGCGGCGGTGATTTCGTCGCCACTCCGGCGCGGGTCCGCGAGATCATCGAACTCAGCGGCCCCGACATCTACAAGACCACCACGGTCAACCGCGAGGTCTACACCATCCGTGGCCTTGTCCGGCAAGGCAATTCGGGCGGTCCGATGATCAATCGTTCCGGCAAGGTCATCGGTGTGGTCTTCGGCGCCGCGGTCGACGACAAGGACACCGGCTTCGTGATGACCACCAATGAGGTCTCACGGCAGCTGGCCAAGATCGGCAACACCGCGAAGGTGCAGACCGGGGTCTGCGTCAACGGTTAGACCCCGAAAGAGTTAGACGGCATCGAGGAACTGCTGCAGCGCATTGTTGACCGCCTGCGGTGACTCCTCGTGGGCGTAGTGCCCAACACCGGCGATCTCGGCAAACCGGCCGTGCGGCGCATAGCGTCTGCTGCGGGCGACCGGGTCGCTCAGCACGTAGGGATCGGTACCGCCGCGCAGATGCAACAGCGGGATGTCGAGGCGGCGGTCCATCAGCTTCATGAACCGCCGGCCCTCGGTGCGGAGTTGGCTGCGCACCGCCCAGCGCTGGTACTCCAGGGCGCAGTGCGCGGCGGATGGGATCTGGATGGCTTGGCGCAGGTGTTTGACCGTCTCGGAGAAGTCTTCGCCCGCTTGCCATTTCGAGGATGCCCGGCTACGCACCAGCGCTTCGAGATCTTCGGCGTCATGTCGGGTCATTAGGTGCTCGGGCCAGCGTGGCATCTGGTAGCCCAGCAGTGTGGGCAGCAGCGCTCTGCGCTGATCGGCGTTGGCCAGCACCGAGGCCTTCAGCGCCACCGGGTGGGGCGAACTGACCAGTGCGATGGCCCGCACCATCCGGGGGTGCAGCACCGCGGTGGCCCAGCAGACCAGGCCGCCGTCGGCGTGCCCGACCAGCGTGGCCGAGGTGTGGCCGAGTGCGCGCACCAGACCGGCGGTGTCACCGGCCAGCGTCCAGCCGTCATAGCCGCGCGGCGGTTTGTCGCTGCCGCCGTAACCCCGTAGGTCCACCGCGACCAGACGAGCTCCCGACAGGCCGCGCAACTGATGCCGCCAGGACCACCAGAACGAGCCGAAGCCGTGCAGCATGATCACCAACGGTCGCGCGGTGGGCGGGGTGTCACCGGAGTCGGACTCGTCCACGGCCTCGACGCACTGGAACCGGATTCCGTTGGCGTGGACGTCCAGATGACGCCACGGTCCGGCGATACGGGTGACCGAGGGATCCGGCCGGGCTGTCACCAGCCGGAGGGATCGGTGCCGGTTTCGGTTGCCGGCGGGAGCACTCCGGCCGTCGCGCTCGGTGCGACCGCCGGAGCTGTCGACGAACTCATGGCTGACGACCGGTGCGCGCCGGGGGTCAGTGCGGCGGTGGTCTCCTTCACCGATGCGATGGTCTCCTGCGGGCCGCGGATGCGGCGGACCTTGAGGTAGCCGAGCAGGGCGAACACCCCGGTGACGACCAGCATCAGGATGAACACGATCAGGAACGACGCCCAGCGCCACAGCCAGTTGTCCAGGAGTTCGGCCAGGAAGAAGAACATGAAGAAGGTGGAGTAGAGCAGCACCACCAGCGCCAGGATGAAGTAGACGCTGCCGGTCAGACCCTTCTTCACATCGCGGGTGACCTCGGCCTTGGCCAGTTCGACCTCGGCGCGCACCAGTGTCGAGACCTGGGAGGTGGCGTCGCGGACCAGATCACCGATGGAGGGGTTGGCCGGCATCGCACTGGGGTCCACCAGGGGAATCGAGGTCACACTCGAGGGCACCCCGTTCTTGCGATCCCGATTGCTCACGGCTGTCCTCCATTCGGCGTTGTGGTGGGTGTTCATGTTGCCACGTCGCCGTCGCCGCCGGGTTGCCCATCGCGTTGTTGCAGAAGTTACGGAAGTGACCAAGGTAAACTCGACTGGTAAGTGGGGAAACCAGGGAGGTATCAGTGATCACCGCACAACCGGTGCGGCGGATGGCGGGGGCTGCGGTCCTGGCCCTGGCCGCCCTGCTGCCCGCCGTGGCGCCGACCGCGGCCGCCGCCGACGAGAAGGTGCCGTTGGGGGGCGGTGCCGGCATCGTCATCGACGGCGACGTCTACTGCACCCTGACCACCATCGGCACCGACAAGACCGGCGCGCTGATCGGCTTCACCTCGGCGCACTGCGGCGGACCCGGAGCCCAGGTGGCCTCCGAGGCGCAACGCGACAAGGGCATCATCGGCACGATGGTGGCCGGCAACGACGCCCTGGACTACGCGGTGATCCGATTCGATCCGGCCAAGGTGAACCCGGTGTCGAACTGGAACGGCTTCCAGATCGACGGCATCGGACCCGATCCGACCTTCGGCCAGGTGGCCTGCAAACTCGGCCGCACCACCGGCTACTCCTGCGGCGTCACCTGGGGACCCGGTGAGCAGCCGGGCACCATCGTCAATCAGGTGTGCGGCCAGCCTGGCGACTCCGGCGCCCCGGTGACGGTGAACAACAGGCTCGTCGGCATGCTGCACGGCGCCTTCACCGACGGGCTGCCGGTGTGCGTCATCAAATTCATCCCGCTGCACACCCCGGCGGTCACCGAGTCCATCAACGCGATCCTCGGTGACGTCGCGGCCAAGGACCGCCCCGGCACCGGGTTCGTCCCGACGGCGAATCCCGCCCCCGGGCCGGCCTAGGCGCGGACCCCCTCGCCGCGTGAAGTTACCTTCACTCCCGCGACCGGTGGTGAAGATGACTTCACGCTGGGCGGAGTCCGCCTAGTTGGCCTTGCTGGACCGGATCGCCTCGAACACGCTCGCGTCCAACAGGGTCGAGGTGTCGCCGAGTTCGCGACCCTCGGCCACGTCGCGCAGCAGACGCCGCATGATCTTGCCGCTTCGGGTCTTGGGAAGCTCTGGGACCACGTGGATTTCGCGCGGCTTGGCGATCGGCGAGATGTCGTGGGCCACCTGCGCGCGCAACTCCTCGACCATCTGCTCGGTGGAGATGTCGGCGTGGTGCTCCTTGAGGATGACGAAGGCGCAGATCGCCTGACCGGTCTGGGCGTCGGTGGCGCCGACCACGGCCGCCTCGGCGACCCCGGCGTGCCCGACGAGGGCCGACTCCACCTCGGCGGTGGAGATGCGGTGCCCGGAGATGTTCATGACATCGTCGATGCGGCCCAGCACCCAGATCTCGCCGTCGAGTCCGTAGCGGGCGCCGTCGCCGGCGAAGTACCAGCCCTGCTCGCCGAACCGCTCCCAGTAGGTCTCCTTGAAGCGCTCCGGATCGCCCCAGATGCCGCGCAGCATGGCCGGCCACGGCTTGTCCAGAACCAGGTACCCGGTGACGTGCTCGCCGTGGTCGGCGCTCGGGGCGAGTTCCTTGCCGTTGTCGTCGACGATCTTGGCCGAGATGCCGGGCAGTGCGTGCATCGCCGAACCCGGCTTGCACACGGTCACGCCGGGCAGTGGCGCGATCATCGCGCCGCCGGTCTCGGTCTGCCACCAGGTGTCGACGATCGGCACAGCGTCATCGCCGAACACCAGCCGATACCAGCGCCACGCCTCCGGGTTGATCGGCTCGCCCACCGAACCCAGCAGTCGCAGGCTTGAGAGGTTGTGGTCGTAAGCCAGTTCCCGGCCCCACTTCATGAAGGTGCGGATCAGGGTTGGAGCGGTGTAATAGATTGTGACGCCGTACTTTTCGATCACCTGGAAGTGCCGATGCTCATCCGGTGAGGCGGGCGTGCCCTCGTAGAGAACCTGGGTGGCACCGTTGGAAAGCGGGCCGTACACGATGTAGGTGTGGCCGGTGATCCAGCCGATGTCGGCGGTACACCAGTACACGTCGGTCTCCGGCTTGATGTCGAAGACGTAATTGTGGGTGTACGACGCCTGGGTCAGGTAGCCGCCGGAGGTGTGAATGATGCCCTTCGGGTTGCCGGTGGTGCCCGAGGTGTAGAGCAGGAACAACGGCTGCTCGGAGTCGAAGGCCTCCGGGGTGTGGTCGGTGGAGGCCTTTCCGACCGTCTCGTGCCACCACAGGTCGCGACCCTCGGTCCAGTTCACGTCAGTCCCGGTGCGGCGCACCACCAGGACGTTGGTCACACAGTCCTGGCCCGCGACCGCGTCGTCGACGGCGTCCTTTAGTGACACCGCTGTGCCGCGGCGGTACTGACCGTCGGTGGTGATGACCAGCTTGGCTTTGGCGTCGTCGACGCGGGCGCGCAGCGCCGAAGCGGAGAAGCCACCGAACACCACGCTGTGCATGGCGCCGAGGCGCGCGCAGGCGAGCATCGCCACCACGGCTTCGGGGATCATCGGCATGTAGATGGCCACCCGGTCGCCGGCCTTGACGCCGAGATCGGTCAGCGTGTTGGCGGCCTGGGACACCTCGTCCTTGAGTTCGGCGTAGGTGATGCTGCGGGCGTCGCCCAGCGGCTCGCCCTCCCAGTGGATCGCGACCCGGTCGCCGTTGCCGGCCTCGACGTGACGGTCCACGCAGTTGTACGCGACGTTGAGCTTGCCGCCGACGAACCACTTCGCGAAGGGCGCTTCGGACCAGTCCAAGACCTCGGTGAACGGAGTGTCCCATGACAGCCGGTTGGCCTGTTTCGCCCAGAATCCGAGGCGATCGGCCTCTGCTTCGGCGTAGAGGTCCGCCTTCGCGTTGGCCTGGGCCGCGAACGCAGCGGACGGCGGGTAATGGGTGGGAGCTTCGTCATGCGCCTCGGTCATGGTGTGAGCGTAATCACCTGGAACGTTTTGGGGACAAGCACTTCGGATCTCTCGCCGGGCGGTGGATGTTGCGCGACGAACGGCGCGCGGCCGGACTGTCAGCGGTCGGCTAGCGTGACCGGAGTGACCTCCGGTGCGCGCGACCGACGCGATCTCCTGGCTCCGCTGCTGCAACTTCCGGATGTGGCCGAGGCCGCCGAGGCGGCGCGCGTTGCACTGGGCAAGGCGCACCGGCATCGGACCAACCTGCGCAACTGGCCGATGACGGCCGCCGAGTCCGCGGTCCGCGGCGCACGGTCCTCCTCGGCATTGGACGGCGGCGGGATCGCCCTCGACGCGGTGGCTGACGATCCGCTGCTGGCCGGGGCGTTGCGGACCGGGCAGGCGATCGAGGGTGGGGCGACGGCACTGGTGGGTGTATGGCAGCGGGCACCGCTGCAGGCACTGGCCCGACTGCACTCATTGGCCGCCGCCGACCTGGTCGACGAGGAGCAGTTGGGGCGGCCGCATCAGAAACCGGAAACCGCCGCCCGACTGGATCTGCTCAGCCGGCTGGTGACCGGGGGCAGCTCGGTGCCGGCGCCGCTGCTGGCCGGCGTCGCCCATGGTGAGTTGTTGACGTTGGCTCCGTTCGGTAGCGCCGACGGCATCGTGGCAAGAGCGGTGTCACGATTGGTGTCGATCGCCAGCGGGCTGGACCCACACGGACTCGGCGTTCCGGAGGTGTACTGGTTGCGCCGTGCCGACGAATACCGCACAGCCGCGGCCGGCTTCGCGACCGGAACGAAGGAGGGCGTTGGCGCCTGGCTGCTGATGTGCTGCCGTGGAATGGAAGACGGTGCGCGCGAAGCGTTGTCGATCGCAGAAGCCTTCAAGAAATAGGTCTGCAGACATGAAACGGGCGGCGCTCCGAACTCTCGTTCGGCTCGCCGCCCGCTAGCACGGTCCCCGGTTACCAAGCGTGCTCTGTGGGTTGCGTGGGTCGGCCTCGGCGATCATGCGCCGCGCTGCGACTGTGACTCGACCCATTGAGTCACAGCCCGACTGCTCTGCGCAATCTCGCAGGCCCGCAACACTTTTGCCATCTCCGCGGCGTGCTCCGCGTGGGTGCCTGGAACCGTGCTAGGTCGCTCAACTCGGGAAGTGGAACCTTCTCTTCCGATCCCACCTTGGCCTCGCCGAGCTTCCGTACCCACTGTTCTACTCCGTGACGGCCGTCACATCAAGAGGGAAACGGCAACAGTTTCACAACGCCGGAAAGTCACTAGGAATCCAAGCGTCGCAACAGCGAAGAGGTCACCGAATAGGTGAGCGTGCCGGCCGCCAGCGCGCTGAGTCCGAGTGCCACCGTGGTGGCCACCGCCGCGCCGGACGGAGCCGAAATCCGTTCTCGCAGTGGAACAGGTCGGGAGAAGTTCAGCACCGGCCAGCCACGCGCGGCCGCCTCTTTGCGCAGCCCCCGATCCGGGTTGACCGCACAGGGATGGCCGACCTCTTCGAGCATCGGCAGATCGGTCACCGAGTCGGAGTAGGCGTAGCAGTGCTCCAGGGGATAGCCCTCGAGGACCGCCAGTTCGCGGATCGCGGCGGCCTTGCCTTCGCCGAAACAGTAGAACCCGATCTCGCCGGTGTACCTGCCGTCCTCGACCACCATCCGGGTGGCCATCGCGTGTGTCGCTCCGAGTGCCCGGGCGATCGGCGCGACGATCTCCTCGCCGGAGGCCGAGACCACCACGACGTCGCGTCCGCACAGCCGATGGTCGGCGATCAATTCCCGGGCCTCTGCGAACACCAGCGGATCGACGATGTCGTGCAGTGTCTCGTTGACGATCGACTTGATCTGCTCGACGTCCCAGCCGGTGCACATGGCGGTCACATACGACCGCATCCGGTCCATCTGGTCGTGGTCGGCCCCGGACATCAGGAACAGGAACTGGGCGTAACTCGACTTGAGCACCGCACGCCGGTTGAGCAGACCTTGATTGAAGAACGGCTTGCTGAACGCCAGCGTGCTCGACTTGGCGATGACGGTCTTGTCGAGGTCGAAGAAAGCGGCGGTGCGGGCCGGAACCCCGACGGTGGCGGTCACGGTCTCGAGGATAGGCGTGCCGAACCGGATCGCCCCCACCGGAGCGGCTCAAAATGGCAGTCCATGCCACCTTGCCGGGACTGTAAATTCACAGGAAAAACGTGGTTTTTCATGGGTGATTAACACTTGCGCCGGACCGCGGTCCCGTGTGTATAGTGAGCATCACTCAGCTTATGCTGGGTGTGCATCAGCCCGACCCCCCGGGGCTGATACACGACGACCCTCGCCTCCTCCCCCCCTGGCGAGGGTCGTCCTTTTTCTATACCCAGTCGGGCAGATATCCACAGCAGCGCGTCAGCTGGCTGGCGGCGTTCCGGTAGGCGCGACACTCTGCCTCGCATGGCTTCCGTGCTCACCGTGCTCAGTGACCCGCAACTGGCGGACAGCGCGGATCGGGTCGCGGCAGCGGCGGGCCTGCCGGTGGTGCGCCGGCGTTCCCCGGGCAGTCGCACCTGGTCGGACGCGTCCGCGATCGTCCTCGACGAGGAGGGTGCGCACCGGTGCGTGCAGGAAGGCCTGCCGCGCCGCGACGGTGTGCTCCTGGTCGGGGCCGGCGAGCCGTCCCCGAATACCTGGGCGATCGCGATCGAGGTCGGAGCCCAACATCTCTACTCGCTGCCGGCACAGGAGGGCCTGCTGGTCCATCGGCTCTCCGAGGTCGCGCAGGATGGCGGCGTGGGTCCGCGGCGCGGCCGGGCGGTAGCGGTGGTCGCCGGCCGTGGTGGTGGCGGAGCGTCGGTGTTCGCCGCCGCACTCGCCCGCTGTGCCGGCGAGACATTACTGGTCGATCTGGATTCAAGCGGTGGTGGCATCGACCTGTTGTTGGGTGCCGAGGACTCACCGGGCCTGCGCTGGCCCGACCTCAAGGTCCACGACGGCCGGTTGACGTGGGCCGCTGTGCAACAAGCGCTTCCGTACCGGGACGGTGTCCGGCTGCTGTCCTGCGGCCGTGGGTTCCATGAGATCGACTCGGCGTCGGTCAACGCGGTGCTCGAGGCAGGCCTGCGGGGCGGCGCCACGGTCGTCTGCGACGTGCCGCGGCAACTGAGTCACGCATCCGGCCCTGCTCTGGAATCGGCGGATCTGGTCGCCGTCATCACCAGTTGCGACATTCGTGGCATCGCCGCCACCGCGGCCCTGGCGGGGGTGCTGCGAACCGTGCACGCCAACATCGGACTCGTGGTGCGCGGGCCGGCGCCGGGCGGACTGCGGGCAGCAGAAGTTGCGCAGGCGGCCGGACTGCCACTGCTCGCCGCGATGCGGCCCGAGCCCGGACTCGACCGGCAGTTGGAGAGCGGCGGTTGGCGGATGCGCCGACGGTCCCCGCTCGCCGCAGCGGCCCGCAAGGTGCTCGCCGCGGTGCAGATCGAGGGCGGCGGATGATGAGCGGATCGCTGATCGACCGGGTCCGCGAGCGGCTCGCCGCGGAATCCGGGGCACTGCGCCCGGCGGTTGTCGCGGCGGCCATCCGCGCCGAGTCCGGCGGCGTTCTGGGCGACACCGAGATGCTGTCTAACCTGCGCCTACTCGAGACCGAATTGACCGGCGCCGGGATTCTGGATCCGCTGCTGGAGGCCGACGGGACCACCGACGTTCTGGTGACCGGCCCTGGAGACGTCTGGGTCGACGACGGAAACGGATTGCGCCACAGTGGAATCCGATTTCCCGATGAGGCTTCTGTTCGCCGTCTCGCTCAGCGGCTTGCCGTCACGGCCGGCCGACGGCTCGACGACGCGCAACCGTGGGTGGACGGCCAGCTTGCCGGTATCGGATCCGGGCGCTTCACCGTGCGCCTGCACGCCGTGCTCCCGCCGGTGGCCGTCGCGGGCACCTGTCTGTCCCTGCGCGTGCTGCGCCCCGCGACCCAGGATCTCGCGGCACTGCAGGCGATCGGCGCCATCCCGGCTCAAGCCGCTGCCCTACTTTCCGAGGTCATCGCCGGGCGGTTGGCGTTCCTGGTGTCCGGTGGCACGGGCGCGGGCAAGACCACACTTCTTGCCGCCGCGTTGGGAGCGGTCGATCCGGGGGAGCGCATCGTCTGTGTCGAGGACGCTCCGGAGCTGGCTCCACGCCACCCGCACCTGGTCCGGTTGGTGGCCCGCGGTGCGAACGTCGAAGGGGCCGGTGAGATCACGCTGCGGCAGTTGGTCCGTCAGGCCCTGCGCATGCGGCCCGACCGGATCGTCGTCGGTGAGGTCCGCGGCGCCGAGGTGGTCGATCTGCTGGCGGCCCTGAACACCGGGCACGACGGCGGTGCCGGCACGGTCCACGCCAACCGTCCCGGGGAGGTGCCGGCCCGGCTGGAAGCGCTGGGCGCCCTCGGTGGCCTCGACCGAGGTGCGTTGCACAGCCAGCTCGCGGCGGCGGTCCAAGTGGTGATTCATGTCGGGCGCGGCCCGACCGGCAGGCGGCTGGAGGAGATCGCCGTGTTGCGCCGGACCGGCACGGGCCTGGTCTGTGCGGTCCCGGCCTGGCGGTCCGGAGACGGATTCCTCGACGGCGCAACGGACTTGCGTCGGATGATCGACGAACGGCGCCGGTCATGACGACGACGTCGCTGGCCGCACTGCTGCTGGCGACGGCACTGCTGGCGATGCCTCCACATCCCCGGCTGCGCCTGATCGGTACCTCCGCCCGGCGGCTGCCGACGGCACCGGCAGCGTTGACGCCCGCTGTGCTGGGCCTGATCCTGGCGATCGCCACGACCCCGGTCCTGGCCGTGGTGGGGGCGGGCGCGGCACTGATGATGCAGTCGCGCCGCCGCAGGGCGCGTCTCATCCGGATCCGGCAGGGCCAGTCCGATGACCTGGCCGCGGCCTTGGAGACGGTGGTCGGTGAATTGCGGGTCGGCGCACATCCCCTGCGGGCTTTCGGTATCGCCGCGTCCGAGTCGACTGGTGCAGTCGGTTCGGCGCTGTGTACCGTCGCGGCGCGGGTGGGACTCGGCGCCGACGTCACCACCGGTCTGCGCGCGGTGGCCGCGGACTCCGCGGTGCCGTCCTACTGGGATCGGATCGCGGTCTGCTGGCGGTTGGCCTCCGACCACGGGCTGACCATGGCGACGCTGATGCGGGCAGCGCAGCGCGACATCGTCGACCGGCAGCGCTTCAGCAGCCGGGTTCAAGCCGGTCTGGCGGGAGCCCGGGCCACCGCAGCCATCCTCGCCGGTCTGCCTCTGCTCGGGATTCTGCTCGGCCAGCTCATCGGAGCTCATCCGTTGCGGTTCCTACTCGGCAGTGGACTCGGGAGCTGGCTACTGCTACTCGGCGCCGGCCTGACCGCCGCAGGGGTGTCCTGGTCGGACCGCATCGTTGACCGGCTGGCGCCATGACAACCGCCGCACTTCTGCTCGCGATGTCCCTGCTGGCCCTGCCGGGGCGGGTGCCGGCCCGCCGGCTCACTGGCATCAGCGCCGGCCCGAACGCCGATCCTGACCAAAAGCATTGGTGCACTGACCCGTTCGCCACCGCATCGGCCCTTGATGTGCTCGCCGTGTGCCTTGAGTCGGGCATGGGAGTTGCCACCGCCGCTGCGGCGACCGCGCCGTCCGCCCCGCCGGTCTTACGCGCGGTGTTGCAACGGGCCGCCGATCTGCTCGCCCTGGGCGCTGACCCGGACACCGCGTGGACCGTCGTCGGCGGCGATGCCGATCTGGAGGCGCTCATGCGCCTGGCGCGCCGGTCCGCGAGTTCGGGGACCGCCCTTGCGCAGGGCCTGCGGGAACTCGCCGAGCAGTTGCGGCAGGACGCCGTGCACGCCGCGGCGGCGGCGGGTGAGCGGGCGGGGGTTCTCATTGCCGGTCCGCTCGGGCTGTGCTTCCTGCCCGCCTTCGTCTGTCTCGGCATCGTGCCGGTGGTGGCCGGTCTGGCCTCGGACGTGCTGCGTTCGGGGGTCTTGTGAGTGCGATGGGTTTCCGGCAATTCGGAGAAGGGAAAAGCAATGTCCTACAGAATCATTCGGCGCCTGAAGGATCGCCTCGTGCTGCTCGCAGTCGACGAGTCGGGCATGTCCACGGTGGAGTATGCGATCGGCACCATTGCGGCCGCCGCCTTCGGCGCGATCCTCTACAGCGTGGTGACCGGCGATTCGATCGTCGGTGCGCTGACCAACATCATCAACCGGGCACTGAACACCAGGGCCTAGACCGCCGGGGACTGGCCGCCGAAGGCGGGTTCAGCACCGTGGAGGCCGCACTGGCCGTCGCGAGTCTCGTCAGCGTGATGCTGCTGTGCCTCGCCGGTGCGACGGCGTTGTCGATGCAGGTGCGCTGCATCGACGCCGCCCGCGAGGTTGCCCGATTGGCAGCCCGCGGCGGTGTCCCCGCCGGGGTGGCCGGCGGTCTGGCCCCGCCGGGTGCCGCAGTCGAACTCCGCAGCAACGGCGGCTACGTCGTCGCCAGGGTGACCGACAGGGTTTCGATCCTGCCGGGCGTGGTCATCAGTGGGGAAGCTGTTGCGGCACTTGAACCTGGCGCGTGACGATGCGGGGGCGGCAACGGTCCTGGCAGCTGTCTTCATCGCGGCAATGGCTTCGGTCTGCGTCGCCGGCATCTGGCTGGGTGCGGCCGTGATCGCCGTGCATCGGGCGCAGTCCGCCGCCGACCTTGCCGCCTTGGCGGCCGCGGCACGGGTTCCCGCCGGGACTGGGGCGGCCTGCGCGCAGGCGGAGGCTCTGGCACACGCGATGGGTGCGACGCTGCTCGGCTGTACGGTCACCCGACTCGACGCCACCGTTGTCGTCTCGGTTCCGGTCGGCGGTCGGATCGGCCGGCAGGCGCGGGCATCCGCCCGGGCCGGTCCGACGGGTGCAGTTGAGACGGGGGCGGGTTAGGCGGTGGATCCGCTCGAGCGCTCGAGGCCGGCTTCGGTGAGTTCGTCGTCGGTGGGCACGCGCAGGGTGACCAGTCCGCCGTACACGTCGCCCTCGAGTTCGATCCGGTTGATGGTGACGTGCATCGGCACCCATTCACCCTCGGTGTTGCCCGGCAGGCGGAACACCGCACTGGTTGTCCCGTGGCCCAACTCCTCGGACATCTGCTCGGCGAGGAGTTCGCGGTCGCCCGGATGCATCCGGGCATCCCGCCAGTTGAAGTACGGGCAGGGATCGTCGATCCACTTCAGCAGGGTCCAGTTGTTGATATCGGCCACCGCCCGATAAGTGCCGGGTTGGGCCAGTCCCTGCAGGACGCGGTCGGCGAAGGCGTTCGGTGGCAGCGGTGACTCGTTGACATGCTCAACGAGATTGAGCGCACGGGCGATCAGATGCTCGGTGTTGTCGTCGACCGGTTCCATCAAGGTCCGCGCGCACCAGCCGACTCGCCGGAAGGTGCCTTGTTTGTCGGGGAAGTCCCAGGTGGCGCAGAACGTCCGACCCGGTGCCGCGTCGATGGTCCAGGACAGGGCCTTGGCCTCTTCGCGGTTGAAACTGCGGCTGGGGATGTCCTCGGCGAATGCGCGCCCGGTGGTCGACTCCATGGCGGGGTCCATGCCCGCGTTGGCGAAGTACTCCAGAGTGGCCGACCCCTCGCCGAGGGTGATGTCCCACTTGAACGGTCCCGGGATCGGCCGTGCCGGCGGTTCGGCGTCAACCGGCCCGCACCAGACATGGACCGCGTGCATGCGCCCGTCCGACATCTGGACCGGTTCGGTCCGGATGACCTTCTTGGTCTTCGGGGTGATGCTGGCCAGTCCGGTGCCGGTGCTGACGGTCTCGACGATCGCGGTCTGAATAGCCGGCAGATTCGGGTTACGTCGCAGGAAGACGGCGATCGGGACGAAGTTCTTCATCTGCCGTCCCTGCGCCACCACCGCGGGTTGGTCGCCGAGTGTCTCCACCAGCAGCCAATCCTGGGTCACGTTGACAGTTTAGTCGGCGCTCGCTGCCGAGTTGACGGTGGGTAGCGGTGAAATCGCAGGTAATCGGACGTCCAAGTCGGGAAAACGACCGACGGTTCGACTGTCTGTTGCGTCAATCCTGTCGGTGGACGTATCTTTCAGCTACGCCCCGAAAGGGCCTTGCCGAGCGGATCGCGTTGTCCGACCGTTCGTTGCCAACTCGCCGTTTTCGGCGCGGCAAACAGCACGCGGAGTGGCTGTCGACCGTTCGAGGGGTCGGTCGGCGGCCACCGGGCTGGCTCGCTCATCCGCCTGAGTCGATTGCGGCCAGAACCAATCGCAGGACACGTATCGCACCTGCTTTGTCCAGCGGATCGTTGCCGTTGCCGCACTTGGGCGACTGCACACAGGACGGGCAACCGTGCGGGCACTCGCAGGCCTCGATCGCCTCGGCAGTCGCCGCCAGCCAGGTGCTCGCTGACCGGAATCCCCGTTCGGCGAAGCCGGCTCCGCCGGGATGGCCGTCGTAGACGAACACTGTCGGCAGCCCGCCCTCGCCGACTGCGGTCGAGACTCCGCCGATGTCGCCACGGTCGCAACTGGCCACCAAGGGCAGCAGTCCGATTGCGGCGTGCTCGGCGGCGTGCAGTGAGCCTGGAACCTGCGACGCGTCGATACCGCAGTCCTGCAGGGCTTCCGGGGTGATCGTGTACATCGCCGCCATGGTCGGCAGGCTTTGTCGGGGCATGTCGAGTTCGACGAAGTCGATCACCTCCCCGGAGATCCGCCGGCGCAGATAGCCGACGACCTGGTGGGTCACCGACACCGGTACCAAGCCCAGGTTCACCGCCCCGTGGTCCACTCGTTCGCCCGGTCCGGTCACGGTGATGTCGGTGATCTCCCTGGCGAACGTCGCATAACCCGGATCCTCCGCGTGGACGAAGGCGATTCCGTCCTCTAGGTCCAGCGAGTCGACGAGATAACTTTCGCCCTGGTGCAGGTAGACGGCACCGGGGTGCACCGTGGCCGGCGCCTGACCGGCCCCGGTGCTGCCCAGTATCCGCCCGGTGTCGGCCTCCAGGATTGCCACCTGACCACCGGCGGTACCGCGGATGTCGACACTGTGGTGCGGTTCGAGGCCGGGTGCCGGGAAATACCGTTCGCCGCGGCGCCGCAACAGCCCGTCGGATACCAGTTCCGCCACCACGGACTCGGCCGCCCACCCGGCGACCTCGGTCTGAGTCAGCGGCAGTTCGGTTGCGGCACAGAGCAATTGCGGTCCGACCACATACGGGTTGGCCGGATCGATGACCACCCGTTCGACGGGTTTGCCGAGCAGCGCCTCGGGGTGGTGCACCAGGTAGGTGTCCAGTGGGTCGTCGCGCGCGATCAGCACCACCAAGGCGCCCTGGCCGCGCCGTCCGGACCGCCCGGCCTGCTGCCAGAAGGATGCGACGGTGCCCGGAAAGCCGGCCAGCAGGACGGCGTCCAGTCCCGCGATGTCGATGCCGAGTTCCAGCGCGTTGGTGGTGGCCAGACCACGCAGTTCGCCGTCGGTCAGCGCGCGTTCCAGTGCCCGGCGGTCCTCGGCCAGGTAACCCGCCCGGTAGGAGGCGACGGTGTCGCACAGTTGCGGGGCGATGTCCGCCAGGCGGTCCCGGGCGCCCAGCGCGGTCAACTCCGCACCGCGGCGCGACCGGACGAATGTCAGCGTGCGCGCCCCCTCGGCGACCAGATCGGCCAGCATCCGGGCCGCCTCCGCTCCGGCCGACCGGCGCACCGGTGCGCCGTTCTCGCCCGCCACGTCGTCGCGAAGCGCCGGTTCCCACAGTGCGATGGTGCGCGCACCGTGCGGTGAGCCGTCGTCGGTGACCTCGGCGACGGGCCGGCCGATCAATTCGGTTGCTGTCGAACCTGGTGCGGCGGTGGTGGCACTGGCGAAGACCACCGTCGGTCCGGGGGAGCCGGCCACCGCGTAGTGCTCGCACAGCCGCAGCAGCCGGCGCAGCACCATAGCGACGTTGGAGCCGAAAATCCCTCGGTAGTAATGACATTCGTCAACCACGATGTAGCGCAATCCGCGCAGGAAAACTGCCCAGCGCGGGTGGTTTCGCAGCATCGACAGATGGATCATGTCCGGGTTGGAGAACAGCCAGCGGGATCGCTCGCGGGCCAGCCGGCGGACCTCGGCCGGTGTGTCGCCGTCATAGGCGGTGGGGGCGGCGTCGCGCAGTCCGGGAACGGCCGCGGTCAACGCGTGCGCGCTGCGCAACTGGTCGTGCCCCAGCGCTTTGGTCGGCGACAGATACAGGGCCCTGGCCCGAGGGTCGGCGCTCAGGACATCGAGGATCGGAAGCTGGAACGCCAGCGACTTCCCGGACGCGGTCCCGGTGCTGATCACCACGTCCCGGCCGGCGTGTGCGAGTTCGGCCGCCTCGACCTGATGCGACCACGGCGCGCTGACTCCGCGCCCGGCCAGTGCGGCGCGGACGTCGTCACCCACCCACAATGGCCAGTCCCGCGTCTGCGCCGTGTGGGGGGATATTTCGGCCACGTGACGCAGTCGCGAATCGGTGCCCGCAGGGCCGTCACCGGCGCAGACTGCCGCGAGCAGTTCGCCACCGAAACTGGCCACGGGGCCGCCCTTCACCGATTTTGGGTACGAATTCTGGAGCAAAGAATGTCTGGGACTGTTCTAGTCGGGCCAGACGTGGTTGGATGAAGGAGGTCGCTTCTTCTGTGTTCGTGGTTCCACAATCGCAGGATGTTTCGTTGCGGTCGCGGTTCCTGCGAGGGTCTTACTCCGGAAGTTTTCGGTCACTCTGCGAAGGTATGGCGGTCGGAACTGGCCCGGCCTGCCGAAACATCGGTGGACCGCCCGCAGTAAGAGAAGGAAATTTTTAACATGCCACAGGGAACTGTGAAGTGGTTCAACGCGGAGAAGGGCTTCGGCTTCATCGCCCCCGAGGACGGCTCCGCCGATGTGTTCGTCCACTACACGGAAATTCAGGGTAACGGTTTCCGTACCCTGGAGGAGAACCAGAGGGTCGAGTTCGAGGTGGGCCAGAGCCCGAAGGGACCGCAGGCCACCGGCGTGCGCGCCATCTGATCAACAACAACTGACGGACACCCCCGCCAGCCCCGTTCACGGGTGCTGCGGGGGTGTTTTCGTTCGGCTGCCTTAATGTCGACCCTGTGAGTCAGCTGTCGTTCTTCTCCGCTGAGTCGGTGCCGCCCGCGGTCGCCGACCTCACCGGGGTGCTCGCGGCGGCCGGCCAGGTGGTGACGGTGGGCAGCGGCGCACGACTTTCGGTGGTGGTCGACACGCTGTGGCGTGCCACGGCGCTGGCGGCCATGATGACCGCGGCGGGCCTACAGGCGGAGATCACCCGGACCGAGGAGGCGACTCCGCTGGTCCGCACCGCGGTGGACTCCCGACTGCTGGGGATCGCGGCGGACTGGACCCGGGGCGCGGTGAAGACGGTGCCCAGCGAGTGGCTGCCGGGCCCGCGCGAACTGCGTGCCTGGACATTGGCCGCCGGAGTCCCGGAGGCCGACCGCTATCTGCTCGGGCTTGATCCGCACGCCCCCGACACTCATTCCGCCCTCGCGGCGGCTCTGATGCGGGTGGGTATCGCCCCGACCCTGATCGGCACCCGTGGGGCCAGGCCGGCACTGCGGATCAGCGGCCGCAGGCGGCTGTTGCGCCTGGTGGAGAACGTTGGGGAACCTCCGGACGGAGCCGAGGCGTTGGCTGCCTGGCCACAGGTCTGAGGGGCGTCCGCCGGGGAGTCGGGTTGCATCCGCCGGTCCGGTGGTGCCACTGTGTCAACAGCCCGCGGAGGCTAGGGTCACCAACCCGCATGGCAGGGGGAGCCTGTCGGGAGATAAGAGAAGTGGAGCGTAAGCGCAGTTGGCTGGCGACGACCGTCCCGGTAATTCCGGCAGCGTCCGGCGGCTCGTCATCGTCGAGTCGCCCACTAAAGCGCGCAAAATTGCCGGTTATCTGGGCCCGAACTACATTGTCGAGTCCTCCCGGGGGCACATCCGCGACCTGCCCAAGGGCGCTGCCGACGTCCCGGCCAAGTACAAGGCGGAGAAGTGGGCCCGCACCGGTGTCGACGTCGACAACGACTTCGAACCGCTCTATGTGATCAGCCCCGACAAGAAGGCCGTCGTCGCCGAACTCAAGAGCCTGCTCAAGGACGTCGACGAGCTCTATCTCGCCACCGACGGTGACCGCGAGGGCGAGGCCATCGCCTGGCACCTGCTGGAGACGCTGAAGCCGCGCGTCCCGGTCCGCCGGATGGTGTTCCACGAGATCACCGAACCGGCCATCCGGGAGGCCGCAGAGAACCCGCGTGACCTGGACACCGACCTGGTTGACGCCCAGGAGACCCGCCGCATCCTCGACCGGCTCTACGGCTACGAGGTCAGCCCGGTGCTGTGGAAGAAGGTCGGCCCCAAGCTCTCGGCCGGCCGGGTGCAGTCGGTGGCCACCCGGGTCATCGTGGAGCGCGAGCGGGAGCGGATGGCCTTCCGCAGCGCCTCCTACTGGGACGTGCTCGCCGAACTCGACGCCAGCGTCTCCGATCCGGGCGCCACCCCGCCCCGGTTCACCGCCCGGCTGGTCTCGGTGGACGGCAAGCGGGTCGCCACCGGACGCGATTTCGATTCCGTCGGCTCGGTCAAGAAGCCCGACGAGGTGCTGGTGCTCAACGAGGCCGCCGCCACCGCGCTGGCGACCGGGTTGCGCGGTGCTGCACTGACCGTGGCCTCGGTGGAGGAGAAGCCGTACACCCGTCGGCCCTATCCGCCCTTCATGACCTCGACTCTGCAGCAGGAGGCCGGCCGCAAGCTGCGGTTCACCGCCGACCGCACGATGAGCGTGGCTCAGCGGCTGTACGAGAACGGCTTCATCACCTATATGCGAACCGACTCCACGACGCTGTCGGAGTCGGCGATCAACGCCGCGCGCAACCAGGCCCGTCAGCTCTACGGCGAGGAGTACGTCCACCCGTCGCCGCGGCAGTACACCCGCAAGGTCAAGAACGCCCAGGAGGCGCACGAGGCCATCCGCCCGGCCGGTGACACCTTTTCCACTCCGGGGGCGTTGCGCGCCGAACTCGACACCGACGGCTACCGCCTCTACGAGTTGATCTGGCAGCGCACGGTGGCCTCGCAGATGGCCGACGCCCGCGGCACCACGCTGAGCCTGCGCATCAACGGCACCGAGCCCGACGGCCGGGATGTCACGTTCAGCTCCAGCGGCCGCACCATCACCTTCCCCGGCTTCCTCAAGGCCTACGTCGAGACCGTCGACGAACTCGCCGGCGGCGAGGCCGACGACGCGGAGAGCCGGCTGCCGCAGCTGCGCCAGGGGCAACGGGTCGACGCCGTCGGGCTCAACCCGGACGGTCACGCCACCTCTCCGCCGGCGCGGTACACCGAGGCATCGCTGATCAAGATGCTCGAGGAGAACGGAATCGGCCGTCCCTCAACGTATTCCTCGATCATCAAGACCATTCAGGATCGCGGATACGTGCACAAGAAGGGCAGCGCCCTGGTGCCGTCCTGGGTGGCGTTCGCGGTCACCGGTCTGCTCGAGCAGCACTTCGGCCGGCTCGTCGACTACGACTTCACCGCCGCCATGGAAGACGAGCTCGACGAGATCGCCTCGGGTCATGAGCACCGCACCAACTGGCTGCACAACTTCTACTTCGGCGGCGAGCACGGCGTGCCGCACTCGATCGCCCGGGCCGGCGGCCTGAAGAAGCTCGTCGGGATCAACCTGGAGGGCATCGACGCCCGCGGGGTGAACTCGATCAACCTCTTCGACGACGCCGAGGGCCGGCCGGTCTATGTGCGGGTCGGCAAGAACGGCCCGTATCTGGAGCGGATGATCACCGGCGAGGACGGTGAGCCGACTCCTCAGCGCGCCAACCTCAGCGACGAGATCACTCCGGACGAGCTGAGCCTGGAGTTGGCCGAAACCCTTTTCGCCACACCGCAAGAGGGCCGGGTGCTCGGGGTCGATCCGGAGTCCGGGCACGAGATCGTCGCCCGCGACGGGCGCTACGGCCCGTACGTCACCGAGGTGCTGCCGCCGCCGCCCGACGACGAGGACGGTGTCGGCGCGAAGAAGACCAAGAAGCCCACCGGGCCGAAGCCGCGCACCGGATCGCTGTTCCGGTCGATGGATCTGCAGACGGTGACTCTTGAGGACGCGCTGCGGCTGCTGTCACTGCCGCGTGTGGTCGGCGTCGACCCGGCCAACGGTGAGGAGATCACCGCGCAGAACGGTCGTTACGGCCCATATCTCAAGCGCGGCACCGACTCCCGCTCGCTGGCCAATGAGGGACAGATCTTCGACGTCACCCTCGAGGAGGCGCTGAAGATCTACGCCGAGCCCAAGCGTCGCGGAGGTCAGGGTGCGGCTGCCCCGCCGTTGCGCGAGCTCGGCACCGATGCGGCCTCGGGGAAGCCGATGGTGATCAAGGACGGCCGGTTCGGGCCGTACGTCACCGACGGAGAGACCAACGCCAGCCTGCGCAAGGGCGATGACGTTCTCACCATCACCGATGAGCGCGCCTCGGAACTGCTCGCCGACCGCCGCGCCCGTGGCCCGGTGAAGAAGGCCGCCAAGAAGGCTCCGGCGAAGAAGGCTGCGGTGAAGAAGGTCGCTGTCAAGAAGGTCGCAGCGAAGAAGGCAGCCGCCAAGAAGGCCTGAACGCGCAAGCGTCAGTGCGCGATGTCGCTGGCGATCTCGTTCGGCTGGTCGGGGACCACCAGGTTCACCGGTCGGGCCAACTGGGTCGGCGCGGTGCGGCCCCGCAGATCCACCACCTCGCCGACGCTCCAGCACAGCGCCTCGGCATCCAGCGCTCCGCTGACCGCGATGGCCGATGCCAGAACGTGGCCGCCCTCGGTTTTCGCGAGTTCGGTCAGCCGGGCGGCTTCGTTGACCGGATCGCCGATCACGGTGTACTCGAAACGGGCCTGTGCGCCGATATGGCCGGCGATCGCCCGGCCGGCGGAGACCCCGATCCCGAAGTCGATCCGGTCCAGTACGGACACCAGTTCGTCGTGCAGTTCGCGGGCCGCGGCCAGTGCCGCGCCGGAGGCGTCCGGGTGTTCGATCGGCGCGCCGAAGATGCACAGCGCGGCGTCGCCGAGGAACTTGTTGACGAACCCGCCGTGCTCCTGCACGGTGTCGACGACGACGCGGAAGAACTCGTTGAGCAGGCTGACGACCTCCGCGGGTGGCCGGGTGGCGGCCAGCTGCGTCGACCCCACCAGATCGACGAAGAGCACTGCGACATCGCGTTCCTGGCCGCCGAGTTCGGTGCCCCGCTCCAGTGCCCGGCGGGCGACGTCCTCGCCGACGTACCGGCCGAACAGGTCGCGCATCCGCTGGCGCTCGGACAGTTCGCGGACCATGTCGTTGAAGCCGGACTGCAGGAGTCCGAGTTCCGAGGCGTCGTAGATCTGCATGTGCGCGTTGTAGTTTCCGCGCTGAACCTCCCCGAGCGCCCAGCGCAACTGACGCAACGGATCGGCGATCGCCATCGCCGAGAGGATGTTGCCCAACAGTCCGACCACCAGAGCGGCGATCGCCATCATCAGGATCGGGGTGAAAAGGCTTTCCGGCGGCGAGTCCAGCAGTGCGAACTTGTTGGCTATCACCGACAGGATGATCATCAGCAGCGGAACACCGGTGGACAGCATCCAGGTGAGCACCAGCCGCAGCACCACTCCCGGCCGGCGAAAGCTCTCCGGGATCCCGCCGCGCAGCGCGGACACGGCCACCGGCCGCAGCACCCGTTCGGATTGCAGATAGCCGATGATCGCGGTGGCGGTGGCGCCGAGCAGCACGGCGACGGCGAGCACCGGCGCGGCATGGCTGGCCACCGGCCAGCTGGCGCTGATGAACACCACGGCGCCGAGCAGCCAGAGGGTCATGCTGATCATCGAGCGGTAGGTGGGCATTCGCAGCACCCGCAACCGGGCCCGCTCGGTCAGCACCGGGTCGTCTTCGTTGAGCAGGCTGTCGCGCCGCTGCCAGCGGAACACCGGGCGCAGCAGGCTGAAGCTGATCGCGGTGCCCACGGTGAACGAGACGACGAGATAGCCCGCGAATATGGCCAAGTTGGCCGGCGGCAGATCCTGGAGCTTGATCCGGTCGACCGGCGGAAGGCCGAACCGCAGGAACCCCAGCACCAGCAGCGCGCCGATGATGTCGGCCTGCAGGATCCCGAGGGAGAAGATCGCCCACGGGGTACGCGCCACCCAGCGGACGAATTCACTCACCCGCCCGCGCGTTGCAGGCGCGCTGTTCACTCACCCACCGTAGCGGTCGGAGGCGACCATGCCGAATGCCGGATTGGCAGTCGCGACCTGCACCTGTCGTGGTGGCGCAGTAGTGTTGGCAACCGATGTCAGGGGTCTTTTCGCGGCTGGTCGGCCAGAGCGCGGTGGAGTCGGAGTTGGTGGCTGCCGCGATGGCGGCGCGGGGTGATTCTGCTCACGGTGCGGCGATCACCGGGTCGATGACGCACGCCTGGCTCTTCACCGGCCCGCCCGGGTCCGGCCGTTCGATAGCGGCGCTGTGTTTCGCCGCCGCCCTGCAGTGCACCAGCGAGGGCACGCCCGGATGCGGTGAATGCAAGGCGTGCACCACGACGATGGCCGGAACGCATGCTGACGTCAGACGCGTCGTACCGGAGGGGCTGTCGATCAGCGTCCGTGAGATCCGGGAGATCGTGGTCGCGGCATCGATGCGGCCGACCACCGGCCGTTGGCAGATTGTCGTGCTCGAGGATGCTGATCGGCTGACTGAAAGTGCCGGTAATGCATTACTGAAGATGGTGGAGGAACCGCCGCCGTCCACCATCATTCTCTTGTGCGCGCCCTCGGTGGATCCGGAGGACATCATGACCACGCTGCGCTCGCGTTGTCGGCATGTGGGGTTGGTGACGCCCTCGGCGGAGGCGATCGCGCAGGTCTTGATGGAGACCGACGGAATCTCGGAGGACGAGGCGCGCTGGGCGGGCGCGGCCTGCGGCGGCCACGTCGGCCGGGCCCGACGGCTGGCCACCGACCCCGACGCCAGGGCCCGCCGTGCCAGGGCCCTGAATCTGGCCCGGGACGCCGCCACCCCGACCCGGGCATACGCGGCGGCCGAGGAACTGGTCGCCACCGCCAAGGCGGAGGCCGACGCACTCAACGTCGGCCGCGACGAGGCCGAGACCGAGGAGTGGCGCGTCGCGATGGGGGCCGGCGGCACCGGTAAGGGATCGGCCGGCGCGCTGCGCGGAGCCGCCGGGGCAATGAAAGAGTTGGAGAAGCGGCAGAAGTCACGCCAGACCCGTGCCTCCCGGGACTCTCTGGACCGCGCCCTGATGGATCTCGGGAGTTATTTCCGCGACGCCCTGATGCTGTCCAGTGGGGCCGGTGAGATTCCGCTCAACCACCCCGATATGGCCGATCAGGTGACGCGATTGGCTGATCACGCCTCCCCGGAACGGCTGCTGCGCTGCATCGAGGCGGTGCTGGCCTGCCGCGAGGCGCTGGCCATGAACGTCAAACCGAAATTCGCGGTCGACGCCCTGGTCGCGACCGTGGGCCAGGCGCTGCGCCCGGAGGGGTAGAATTTCGCCTCGGTCCAGTGCCACGCCGCCTTAGCTCAGTCGGTAGAGCGATTCACTCGTAATGAATAGGTCAGGGGTTCGATTCCCCTAGGCGGCTCCGATCTCTTCTATCGTCGTCTTCCGTGCCGCCCGAACCGCGCGTCAAGAACGGCCACCCCCCGAAGGTCTGCCAGAGCTGTGACCGGCCCTTCGAGTGGCGCAAGAAATGGGCCCGTGACTGGGACGACGTCAGGTACTGCTCGCAGGCGTGCCGCAAACGCGGCCCCCGCAACTGAGGCTTCACCCGACCCTGAGCACGTCCGGGAACGGGATGCCATCGCGGGCGATCCGGTGCGGGAAGCACGGCGAACCGGCCCGCACCGACGGTGGGTAGCCCGGCCGCCCGGCGATGACGATCTGCAGGTCGTAACCGTCCGGGGAGTAGCCGAACCGGTTCGGCGTGCGGAACCCGTCCCGTTCGATCACCTGCCAACCCCAGCTGCGCCAGAGTTCGCCGACCGCTGTGACGACACCCGCCCCGTCCGGTTCCCCGGGGACCTTCAATTCCCCGATGGTGTGAAAGTTCATCGGCACGTCCGCTCCGACGGCGTCGTCATCGCAGTAGCTGTTGTGTCCCGCACCGCCGAAGCGGGTGGCGTCGAGCACCGTCCCCGGCGGCAGCGCGGCCAGTGTTTCCCGGAGGTAGCGCAGGACGGTGTCCTGGGCCTGTTGTTGCGATTCCGGAACTTGCATCGAAACGGCTCCCTTCCCACAGCCCGCCAGGGCGATCACAGCGACGAGGATCGACAGGCGTCTCATCGGATCACCGCGACGGGCGAGCGGCCGGCGATGATTGCGCCCATGTTGACCAGACCCGGATTGCCCCTGTCCCAGTAGCTGCTGTGCGCGGACACCCCGGGCAGCAGACCGGCCGAATACGGCAGGGCCGAACCGGGATTCGTCACCAACCGGGTCGCGCCGTACTCACTCGCGTTCGGATCGGTGCCCAGGGTCATGCTGCCGGCCAGCGTGATCGGGTCGTTCTCGGCGGTCATCGAGTACACCCGGGCGGCGGAATCCAGGAGCAGGTCGCCGGCATGGCGGCTGAGCATGCCCGGACTTCCCACCGCGATCACGTTGTCGGCGGCAAGGTGATGACCACCGGTGGCTGCCGCACCCACCAGTGTCGAGCCGTAACTGTGTCCGATGACGGTGTCCACCGCGGCCGGACCGGAATGCGAAGCATGCATCCCGTCGAGGAACGAGTCCAGGGCCGCACCGCCAGCACGTGCCCGGGTCGGCCAGGCCGCCTCGGTCAGCGCCATCGGACGGTCATAGCCGACCCAGGTCGTCACGGAAACGTCGCTTGCAGACAGGGACGGGTCGGCGTCGAGTGCGGCCCGGAACATGTCCCACGAACGGCGATTGTTGTTACCGATCGTGGTCATGTCCTGACCGGTTCCGGGAATGAAAATCGCTGTGCGCGAAGCGGTGTCGGGATCACCGATCGACACCGCTGCGTGCCCGCGGTCGTCGATCAGCCCGAGTAATCGCGGCGCCTTCCCGCCGGCGAGCACGCAGCGAACCTCTTCGTAGCCGTCCAGGCGATGCCGGGCGAATGCGAGTTGCGCGGCCAGGGCGTGCATCTCCGCGGTCGTCTCGCTGCTGTGGTCTCCCGTGTACACCTGTGCCGCGAGGTCGTCGACACGAGCCTGTAGCGCATCGACCCGGGATTGGGACTCCGCGCGCAGCCTGTCGAGGCGGATCCGGTTGTAGGCGTCCCGCTCGGCGAACGGCATACCGGCATGGTTGCCGATGGACTCATCACGGCGGAACAGTTCATCCTTGTCCGACTGTGTGAGGCTGTTCCATAGTTCGTTGAACCGCTGGGGATCCTCCGGTAAAGCCGTGCTGAAAACCGGATCATCGGGTGGGCCTTCCTTGAGGGGGTTTCCTAATCCGACTGCCGCAGAATTGATTTCGGCGGCGACTTGGCGATCGACGGCCAGCAGGCGCTCGACGCGGGAATCAAGCCGCAGGGAAAGTTCCCGCGTCTGGTCCCGGGGCGAGATCGTGAAGTCGTCAGCGACGGTGAATCCGTCGGCTGTGGCTGTTTCGACGACATCCAGAATCGCCTTCCGGGCGGCTGCGATCCGGTCGGCGCCGGCCCGGGCGACGGCGGCGGCGGTGCGTAACCGGTCGGCGTTCCCGATCGCCTCGAGCCGATCGGTGCCGGTGCTTGCGTATGCGTGATCGGCAGCCGCGCCGTCCCAGTGGGTGCAGAGGATGCCGTTGGTCAGGTCCGTGAAGGTGTCCTCCCACAGGGCCGCCGTCGACGTCCATCCGGAGGCCATGTTGGTGATCGCTCTGGTGTCCCACCGACGAACCTGGGCCAGCGTCAGAACGCCGGTCATCCGTCGAGTGCCATCGCCGCGGCCGCCTCGGAGGACAAGTAGCCGCATGCCGCCTCGTCCAGGAGGGTCGCGGTCAGCCGCATCCGCTGCGCGAGGCCGTCGGACAGCGCGCAGACCGCCGAATGCACCGCGCCGACGGCGGCGGCCGTCGCCGACACCGTTGCGGGCGGCGCCGGCGGGTGCATTGCGGCGAGTTCGGCCGACCAAGCCCGGCATCGGGTGGCCAGCAGTTGAAGACCGGTCGGGTCGACCTGCAGTGGGCGCACGCGGGGAACGTGTCACAGCCGGCGGCCACAATGAATTCAGTTGCCGGTCCGACTGTGGATGGATCCGGAGAACTCTCCATCACTGCAGTTGGGAGCACGAATCCGGGCTCTACGATCCGAAAATCTGTCGTACCCCGTTGGGATAATGGTCCTATGTTCGAGACCACGCCGCCCCAGTCCTTACCGCCTGAGTCCCTGCCGTCTGAGTCCCTGCCGGATCTGCCCGCCGATTTCGATCTGTCCGATCTCGATGATCCGACCACCGGTGTGGTCTCCGTCGAGCTGTCCCATCTGGTGGTGCGCAAGTGCCTGGCATGGGCCGAACCACTCGTCAGCGACCTCGCCCGGCAACAGGGGTTCCTGAACAAGACCGGCGGTCCGGAGATCACGGCCAGGGTCTTCGCGATGCGCTTCTTCCGGGCGTTCGACGCCGAGGTGTTCCACCAGTTGAAGGTGTGCGTGCCACTGACCCAGATGGCCGTCGCGCAGGCCCGCGCCGAGGATCTGCTGCGCGGCCAGTTCGAGGATGTGGTCGGCACGGCGATCAGTTACCTGCTGAGCGACGGGCGCGATGTGGCGATTCAGATGACGGCTGTCGCCGCAACGATGGCCGGCAACGAGGTCCGCGACGGCATGACCGCGCTCATCGACGAGCTCCGCTCCGATGAGGTTCAGGGCTGACGAGGTTCAGGGCTGAGTCAGCGCGGAGCCAGATAGCCGACCGGTCCGGAGGCCAGGCACAGCGCCATCGCCGCGGTGGCGGCCTTCGCGGTGATGACGTCACCGGCGCCGGACAGCCGGACGTAGACGCGGTTCAGGCCGGGCTTGACGGCCACCTTCGTCTCCGGGCCGATCGGTAGTGAAACCAGCATGGTGCCTTCGGTATTGGCCAGATAGTTGATCTCGGCGGTCCATTCCGCCGGCAGTAGTGGGCCGTCCAGCGGCATCCGGACCGGGGTGTCGGGTTGGGCGAAGTATCCGCACTGCGGTTGCGGTCCCGGCACGATCCGACGGGTCCAGGTCACCTTCGCATCCACGACGCGGCCGGTGCTGTCCAGCATGCGCAGTTGATCGGTGTACCGGGCGAACTCCGGACGGTCGCCGATCAACGCGAACATGTGGCTGGCGAGGTTCTGCGGACCGACCACCCGTTGCAGGATCAGTGGATCGACCTCCTGATCCAGCAGCGGGGCCCGCGACGAGGACTTCGCCTGGGCCAGACCGCGAATTGCGTTCTGCAGGTAGGACTTTGTCGGGTTGTCCTGCCAACTCGTCAGGAACGTCCGGGTGGACACCAGGCTGCTCGCGACGAAACACACGGCCAAGCCGACCGCCACCGCCGTCCGCTGCGGTGAGGCGTTCAGCCATCGGCTCGTCGTTCGGTTGGGTGCGCAGAACGCCACCGCCGCCAGCATCGCCAGCACCACCACCAGGTCGGGCAGATATCTCAGCGTCTGGGCCAGTTCCAGGGCGGTGAAGGCCGAGGAGCGCATCAGGTAGATCGGCACCTGGCAGGCCAGCGCATAGCCCGCGCCGACCAGCCATACCGCCAGGATGCGTTGCTTGCGCAGCAGTGACACCGCCACCGCAGCGGCCAGCACCGTCCATCCCAGCGCCATCGCCGCCGTGGGTGGCACCGCCCATGGCGAGGCCGGCGCCCACCGCTGCCATAGCCATGGGCCCCCCGCGAGTCCCGGCACGATGCCGTGAGTCACCGAGCGGCGCAACAGATCCCAGGTCATCGACAGGTCCCAGCTCCACCGTCGCTGATCGACCACCAGCACATAGAGCGCTGCCCAGGCGGCTGTCAGTACCAGCGACGGCACCCACAACCGGCGCCCCCGGCTCCAGGCCGTCCGCACCGGGGCGGCGTCGCCACTCACGTACCGCAGCAGGGTGACGACGGCGAATGCCACCACCGGGATCACCGCGGCCTTCTCGAAGAACAGCAGGCCGCCGAGATAGGCCAGCACCCCGGTGATCGCATACCGGCGACTTCCGTTGCACACCAACAGAACAGCGTCACCGCACACCCACGCCATCGCCGCCAGCATTGGCAGGCTGTTCAACGCAGCAGCCCACCAGGCGAACGCCGGCACACCGAGCGGGGTGAACAATGCGAAGCACAGCGGGACGAGCAGCACCGGCCGCCAACCCAGGATGATGTGCAGCACCCGAAGCAGCGCCAGTGAGGCCAACGCCTGCAACACCAGCAGGCTCAGGGCCGGCCAGGCCCACACCAGTGGCGCCAGTCGGGTGATGATCCCGCCGAGCAGGAACGCCGCCGGCATCACATGGCCGTCGTGATCGGTGAACAGGTACGCCACCGACAGCAGAGGTTGGGTACCGGCCCGGCCGATCAGGATCAGGTCATCCCAATAGAAGTAACCGCCGAAGGCCAGCGCCCCGCGCACCACCAGTTGCGCCGCGATCAGTCCGAACGCCGCGAAGGCCACCGGTGGCACGCGGCTCGGCGCGACGGAGGCGGGCGGGACGGACATCGGCCACGACTGTAGTGCGCGGCCGCATCGGTATGGTTGTCCGAATGCGGGCACTGGTCACCGGAGGAGCCGGTTTCATCGGCTCCACGCTGGTAGACCGCCTGCTCGCGGACGGGCACAGTGTCGTCGCCGTCGACGATCTCAGCACCGGCCGGTCGGCCAACCTCGAACCGGCCCGCACCGCGGCCGCATTCGACTTCGTCCACGCCGACATCGCGCACGCCGACCTGATCTCCCTGCTGGCCGACACCCGCCCGGAGGTGGTCTTCCATCTGGCCGCCCAGATCGACGTGCGCCGCTCGGTGGCCGACCCGGAGTTCGATGCGACCGTCAATGTCGTCGGCACCGTCCGACTGGCCGAGGCGGCACGGCGGGCCGGGGTGCGCAAGGTGGTGCACACCTCCTCGGGCGGATCCATCTACGGGGTTCCCGACGACTACCCGATCGCCGAGGACACTGCGCCGGATCCGGCCTCGCCCTACGCGGCGGGAAAGCTGGCCGGCGAGGTCTACCTCAACACCTTCCGCCATCTCTACGGCATGGACTGCTCGCACATCGCACCCGCGAATGTCTATGGGCCACGCCAGGATCCGCACGGCGAGGCCGGCGTGGTGGCGATCTTCACCAAGGCCCTCCTGGCCGGGGAGCCGACCAGGGTCTACGGTGACGGCTCCAACACCCGGGACTATGTGTTCGTCGGCGACGTCGTCGACGCGTTCGTGCGGGCCTCCGGCGAGGCCGGCGGCGGACAGCGGTTCAACATCGGCACCGGGGTGGAGACCAGCGACCGGCAGTTGCACAGCGTGGTCGCGGCCGCGGTGGGCGCACCCGATGCGCCGCAGTTCGAACCGGCACGACTCGGCGATCTGGCCCGGTCCTGCCTGGACCCGCGAAAAGCGGAGACGGTGCTGGGCTGGCGGCCGCGGGTCGGTCTCGACGAAGGCGTCGCCCGCACCGTCGAGTACTTCCGGTCGATCTAGCGATCCGGAGTGCGTGCGCCTTCCAGTGCGACGGCGCGGGCCAGTCGCGCGTACCGCAACTCAAGCTCCTTGAACCGCAGATAGGTGCTCAGCGTGGTGAAGACGAACGCGATGATCAGCGCATAGGTCAACAGGTCGGTGCCGCGGTCCACACCCAGCCAGTTGGCCACCACGGTGGTGTCGTCGGGACGCAGGATCGCGTAGATGGCGGCGATGACGAACAGCACGTAGCCGACCTTCACCCAGGCCTTGGCCTTCGCGTTGGTCCGTGAACGCAACAGGTAGACCAGCAGCGCGACCACCGCTGCGATCAGCACTCCCTGGATGACGTTCACCGGCGCATCCTCCCTCGCAGGAATCCGTCGAAGACGATGTTCACCCCGTTGAGCAACGGCTGACCCTTGGACAACGAATACTCCGTGTAGAGGATCTCGACGGGTTCTTCGGCTACCCGCCAATGGTTTTCGCCGATGAGTTTGATGAACTCGCCGGCGTGACTCATCCCGTTCATCGTCAACGCCAGGTTGTCGGCCACGGTCCGGTTGAACACCCGTAGTCCGTTGTGTGCGTCGGTGAGATGCAGCCGGCGGCTGCTCGGGCTCAGCCACGCGGCGGCCCGCAGGATGAGCTTCTTCAACGGCGGGGTGTGGCTGATCGCCGTTCCGGCGAACCGCGTGCCGATCACGATGTCGACGTCGCCGCGCGAGAGCCGGTCGATCATCGTCAGGACGTCTTTCACCCGGTGCTGGCCGTCGGCGTCGAAGGTGGCGAACACCGCCGCGCCAGGTTGGCTGCGGGCGTACTCCACCCCGGTCTGGATGGCTGCGCCCTGGCCGAGGTTCACCGGGTGGCGCACCACGTGGGCGCCGGCCTGCAGTGCGGCCTCCCCGGTCTCATCCCGGCTGCCGTCGTCGACACAGACCACGTTGGCGAACGCCGAACGCAGGTCCGCGACGACGTCGCCGATGACCTGAGCTTCATTGAAGGCGGGCACGATGATCCAGACCGCTTCGTGGGGATAGTGAGTGTCGATGCCCACAAAACTACATTCCGCGCCGGTGATTCAGCCGTCGGCGCGAGCTAGCGCGGCCAGGTGGACCGCGATGCCCACCAGCGGACCGCACAGCAGGGCCAGCACAGTTCTGGTCTCCAGGCCGAGCGGAAGGCTGAGCACCGCCGCGGCCGCCACCGTCGCCCCGATCCAGCCGATCGCGTAGGCCCGCTGCAGGGCCGACGCAACGGTGGCGGCACCGGTCACGGTCAGCAGCGCGATCGACACCGCACCGGCCGTCAACCAGGCCAGCAGGGCGCCACCGGTCTGGTAGCCCGGCCCGAAGGCCACCCGCAGCAGCCACGGTCCCAGCAGCCCGGCGGCAGCCACCCCGACTGCTCCGATCGCCAGCACCACCGCTGCCGGCGCGATCAGTGAGCGCATTCGGGCCCGACGCTGGTCGACGAAGTAGGCGATCAGGTTGCCCTGCATGGCCGTCAGGGGCACCAGTAGCGGCGCCCGGGTCAGCGTCACCGCAAGGATCACCACCCCGCCGGCCGCGCCGAGTTCGCCGGAGGTGGCTTTCAGCAGAACCGGGAAGCCCATCACCAGGATCGCGCTGGCTCCCGCCGCCGCGATCGAGTGCGCGGCGCCGTTGAGAAACGTCGACGGGCTGCCTGCGGTGCGCAACCCCGCGGCCGCCCGGGCCTTCGCCGACACCACCAGCAGCAGCAACCACGCCACCGCGCCGGCGACCGTCGCCCACAGGAATCCGGCCAGCCCCCAGCCGAGCAGGAATGCGGCCGCGGCCACCACAACCCGGATCACCGCGTCGGTGACCATCAATGACCCGTACTGCGTCCAGTGGCCGGTCCCGGCGAGCATGCCCAGCAGTGTCGCGTGCAGACAGAACCCGGCCAGTCCGACGGCCAGCAGTGCCACCGACAACGCCCGTTCTTCGGCGAAGACGTGCGGCGCCCACAGCGGCGAGGTTCCGGCGACCAACACCGCCGCCACGACACCTGCTGCGGCGGCGACCCGGATCGGACGGGTGGACGGGCCCGCGACGACGCCGGAGTGTGCGGTCGAACGGACCTCCCGCGTGGCCTCCTGCAGCAGGCCGTTGGCCGCACCGGTAACCAGACCGAACGCACCCCAGAACACGCCGAACACCGCGAAGCCGGTCGGGTCGAGTTTGCGTGCCGCCAGGTACAGCACGGCGTAGCCGCACACCGCGGTGATGGCCGTCGCGAGTCCCACCCGCGCCACACTGCTGCGCGCGACCGGCCCGGCAGTGGTGTCGGTCACCGGGCCACTCCGGCGAACGGCGGCAGTCCGGTCGAGTAGAGCCAGGCCTTCCACAGCGGCTTCAGCGATGTGTCCGTGTAATGCGCGGCGAGTCCGATGAAATCGTCGGTGACGACGGTGCTGTGCCGGTACCGGGTGGTCCACTCGCGCAGCAGGCCGAAGAACTTCTGATCACCCAGCACCCCGCGCAGGGCGTGCAAGGTCAGGGCGCCGCGTTTGTACACCCGGTCGTCGAACATGTCCGCCGGTCCGGGATCGGCGAGCAGCAGATCCTGCGGTGCGGCTGCGAGTTTCCGGTGGAAATCCCGCGCCAGGTCATCTGCCGAGGGGCCCCCGGAATTCTCCGACCACAGCCACTCCGCGTAGCAGGCGAATCCTTCGTGCAGCCAGATGTCACGCCACCGCCGTACCGTGACGCTGTTACCGAACCACTGGTGGGCCAGCTCGTGGGCGATCAGTCGCTCCGAACCCCGCCTACCGTCGCAGTGGTTGGCGCCGAAGACCGAAATCCCCTGGGCCTCAAGGGGAATCTCGAGCTCGTCGTCGGTCACCACCACGGTGTACCCCTGAGCGAGCGGGTAGGGGCCGAACAACTTGATGAACGTCTCCATCATCTGGGTCTGCCGGGCGAAGTCGTGGTCGAATCGGGCGTTGAGCCGCGCGGGCAGGACCGCGTACATGGGGACCGGGGCGTCGAGAAGTTCATGTTCGGCGTACATCCCGATCTGCAACGTCACCAGATAGGTCGACGTCGGCTCGGGCTGCTCGAAGACCCAGTCGGTGTGGCCGGCCCGCGTGCGTTTCGCCACCAGATCGCCGTTGGACACAACGTGGTAGGGGCTGTCGGTGTTGATCTGGATCCGGTAGCTCGCCTTGGCGCCGGGGTGGTCATCGCAGGGGAACCAGGACGGCGCGCCGTTGGGCTGACCGGCCACCAGAACGCCGTTGGTGAGTTCCTCGAATCCCACCTCGCCCCACATGCTCCTGATCGGGCGCGGGGAGCCGCCGTAGCGCACCACGATCGACATCGGCGACCCGGCCGTCAGCGCCGCGGCAAGCCGGATCCGCAACTTGCCGGCCGAGGTGGTGAACTGCGCGGGCCGGCGTCCGTTGACCGTGACCTTGCCGACCGAAAGGTTGTCGGCGAGGTCGAGGGTGAACGTCTTCAGCGACGCCAGTGTGACGGCCGTGATGGTCGCAGTCCCGGACAGCCGGTTACTGGAGACCTTGTAGTCCAATTCGAGTTCGTAACGCGACACCCGGTAGCCGAAGTTGCCGCTGTTCGGCAGGTAAGGGTCGATGACGGGTTGCTTCATGCGGCATCCCGATCCTTGGACTTCTTACGCCGGATCTGCCATGGCGCAATGGGATTGCCCTGCCAACGGGTCGAGGGCGGCACCTCGTCGCCGCGCATCACCAACGAAGCCGGGCCGACTGTGGCCCCGGCGCCGATTCGGGATGCGGGCAGGGCCACACAGTGCGGTCCCAGGGTCGCGCCGTCCTCGAGCACCACGGTGTCCATCCGCATGATCCGGTCGTGGAACAGATGCGTCTGCACCACGCAGCCGCGGTTCACCGTGCTGCCGTCGCCGAGGCTGACCAGATCCGCCTCGGGTAACCAGTAGCTCTCACACCACACGCCGCGGCCGATCCTGGCGCCGAGTGCGCGCAACCAAAGATTCATCACCGGCGTGCCGGCGGCAGCGCGGGCGAACCAGGGTGCCGCCACCGACTCCACGAAGACGTCGGCCACCTCGTTGCGCCACACGAAGGAGGACCAGAGCGGCTTCTCGCCCGCCGGGATACGGCCCACCACAACCCATTTCGCGGCGACCGCCGATGCTCCGGCAACCGCACCGGCGATCAGCAGCAGAACACCGCCACCGAGTGCGGACAGCCCGTATCCGCCGCGCAACGCCAGCGACTGCAACCCGGCCAGCAAACCCGCCCCGATCGCGAAGGTCACCATCATCGGGATCAGCCGGCAGGTCTCGACCACTCCGCGCATGACCTTCAACCTCGCCGCCGGGTCGTAGGTGAGAGCGGCGTCCGCGGAGTCGGCATGCCGGCGCAGACGGATCGGCGGGCTGCCCAGCCAGGACGAACCGGTCTTGGCCTTGGGTGGGGCGGCGGAGAGCACCGCCACCAGTCCGTCGTCGGGAACCCGGCGGCCGGGTTGGGTGATGCCGGAGTTGCCCAGGAAGGCCCGCTTGCCGACGGTGGCCTTGGCCACGTGAATCCAGCCGCCGCCGAGTTCGTAGGAAGCCACCATGGTGTCGTCGGCCAGGAACGCGCCGTCTTCGACCACGGTGAACTTCGGCGTGATCAGCGCGGTGGAGATCTCGGTGTTGCGCCCGATCCTCGCCCCCAGGATGCGGAACCACACCGGGGTCAGCATGCTGGCGTACAGCGGGAAGAGGTAATTGCGCGCCGCATCCATCAGCCGTTCGGTGGCCCACAGTTGCCAGCCGACCCGGCTGCGGACGGGGTGATATCCCTCCCGCAGTCCGAGCGAGAGCAGTCGCACGCCGATCACCGTCAGGCCCGCGTACACCGCCAGCGAGACCAGGGTCGCCACCGGAATCCAGGGCGCCGCGGCGGCAACCGCCGCACCGAGGGTGGCGCTGGCGCGGGCCGCCCACCCGAGTACGGCCAGCCCGGCGCCGAGTGCCACCAGTGGCAGCGCGCCGAGCAGCAGCGAGGAGACGCCGTAAATCACCAGCCACTGCGGGGCGCGCGGCGGCCGGCGCTCCGGCCAGGGGTGACGGGCCTTACCCGACTTCACCGCCGGGGATCCCTTCCAGTACTGGCCGTTCTTCACCTTGCCGATCACCGCCGAACCGGGCGCGACGTCGGCGTCCTTGCCGATGACCGCCCCGGGAAGCAGGGTGGTGCGCGACCCGATTGCGGCGTCATTGCCGATGGTGATGGGACCGACGTGGAAGAGATCGCCGTCGATCCAGTGGCCGGTGAGGTCGACCTCCGGCTCGACAGTGCTGCGATGACCCAGCGTCAGCATGCCGGTCACCGGCGGCGCGGAGTGCAGGTCGACGCCCTTGCCGATCGAATTGCCAAGAGCCCGTGCGTAATACACCAGCCATGGTGCGCCGGCCTGGTTTTCCGCGCCGCTGGCTTCGGCCAGCCGTTCGGCCAGCCACACCCGCAGGTGCGCCGGTCCGCCGCGGCGGTAGGTGCCCGGCTTCAGGCCGGCCAGCAGCAGTCGGGCGCCCAGAACCGCGATGCCCATCCGGCCCAGTGGAGTGATGAACAGTACGAAGGCGGCCGCAACCAGCCACCAGTCGATGGTGATCAGCCAGGGCAGCGGATGCAGGCGGGCCAGCACGTTGTTGGCCAGCGCCAGCCAGGTCAGCCACTGCATCGCGGTCAGTGCGGCCAGTGGCAGGGTCAGCAGAACCTGCGCGGCACGGGCGGCGGACGGCATCGGTGCGACGATGCGCGGCGGCACTGCGACGCCGGCGGACTCCGGTTCGACCTCGCCGAGAAAACCCGCCAGCGAACCCAGCCGCGGGTGGTCGTAGAGATGGGCGACCGTCATCTCCGGGTAGCGGCTGCGCAGCGACACCACCAGTTGCGCCGCCGACAGCGAGCCGCCGCCGAGTGCGAAGAAGTCCGCCTCCGGCCCGTCGATCACGGTGCCCAGCACGTCCTGCCACAGCCCGGCCAGCCAGCCCATGGTGCCGCCCAGTTGCGCGCCGACGTCCGGAACGTCACCTGGCGGCGGCCACGGCAAGGCGTTGCGATCCACCTTTCCCGAGGTCCGGGTGGGCAGTTCGTCGACCAGCACCAGCCGCGGCACCATCGCCGCCGGCAGCGATTCAGCCAGCTGTGCGCGGGCCGCGGCCAGATCGAACCCGGGATCCGCCGATGCGATGTAGCCGACGAGAACCGGTGTGCCACTTGTGCTTTTGCGGACGGCCGCCGCACCGCCGCTGACGCCCGGCAGATGCACCAGCGCCGAGTCGACCTCACCGAGTTCGATGCGCCGGCCGCCGAGCTTCACCTGATCGTCGGCCCGGCCCTGGAAGAACAGGCCGTGCGGCTCCAGCCGCACCAGGTCACCACTGCGGTAGGCACGCGCCCAGCCCAGCGAGGGCATCGGGGCGTACTTCTCGGCGTCCTTCTCCGGATCGAGATAGCGGGCCAGACCGACACCGCCGATCACCAACTCGCCGACCTCGCCGACGGCCACCGGTTCGGCGTCGGCGCCGACCACGGCCAGATCCCAGCCGGGCAACGGCAGTCCGATGCTCACCGGCACGCCGGCCTGTAGTCGCGAACCGCAGGCCACCACGGTGGCCTCGGTGGGGCCGTAGGTGTTCCACACCTCGCGGCCTTCGACGGCGAGCCGCTCGGCGAGTTCGGGCGGGCAGGCCTCACCGCCGAAGATCAGCAGCCGCACCGCTTCCAGCGCCTCGGCCGGCCACAGCGCGGCCAGGGTGGGAACCGTCGAGACCACGGTGATGTCTCGGGAGACCAGCCACGGTCCGAGATCCATCCCGCTGCGCACCAGGGAACGCGGAGCCGGCACCAGGCAGGCGCCGTTTCGCCAGGCCAGCCACATCTCCTCGCAGGAGGCGTCGAAGGCGACCGACAAGCCGGCGAGCACCCGGTCCCCGGGCCCGATCGGGTTGTCCTGCAGGAACATCCACGCTTCGGCGTCGACGAAGGCGGCCGCGTTGCGGTGGGTCACCGCGACCCCCTTCGGCACCCCGGTCGAGCCCGAGGTGAAGATGATCCAGGCGTCGTCACCCGGGGTCGGTCGCGCGGCGGCCCAACCGCGGGAACTCCCCGGACCTCGGGACAGTCCGTGCTCGGTGATGACGCCGGCCACCCCGGCCTCGCCGAAGACCAGTTCGGCCCGTTCCGGGGGGTCGTCGGCGTCCACCGGGACGTAGGCCGCACCGGCGGCGAGGGTGGACAGGATCGCCATATAGAGCGAATAGCTGCCCGACGGCATCCGGATGCCGACCCGGTCTCCGCGGCCGATTCCGCGGGCGGCCAGCCATGCCACCCCCTGCTCGATGTCGGCGATCATCTCGGCGTAGGTCAGCTGGACGGTGCCGTCGTCGATGCCGGTGGCATCCGGGTACCGGGCCGCGGTGTCGTGGAGGATGTCGATCAGGGTCCGGGATGCGGGGGCGTGTCCCGACAGCAGATACTGCGCAGGAATTTCGGGTACCGCCACGCCTGTGAATCCTAGGGCGCAGGGGACTGCCCCGTCGTGAGACACTTATGGCGCAGAGGGGAGTATTCCTTCGCCGCGGCGTCGTCACCACGTCGGCCAAAGGCCGTCCGGTTCCGCGGGTCGCGTCCAGACTATTTTGGGCGGGCGGAAGAGACCTCGGGCGTTGGACTAACGGCCGGAGGGTCACCTCGCATGAATGTTTCGCCCATCGAATGGGGCATCACCCTGGCAGTGACGCTCGCCGTCCTGCTGGCCGATCTGCTGATCCTGGGCCGCCGCCCGCACGCGCCGAGCCGGCGGGAGTGCGTTGCCTGGCTGAGCTTCTACATCGGTCTGGCGATCGCGTTCGGCCTGTGGGTGTGGCATTTCCACGGCAGTCAGTTCGGACTGGAGTTCTACGCCGGCTGGCTCACCGAGTACAGCCTGTCGGTGGACAACCTGTTCATCTTCATCATCATCATGGCCAGCTTCAAGGTGCCCGAGAAGCTGCAACAGCAGGCGCTCTTCGTCGGGATCGTGCTGGCGCTGATCTTCCGCGGAATCTTCATCGCACTGGGAGCCGTTGCGATTCAAGAGTTCTCGTGGATCTTCTACATCTTCGGCGCCTTCCTGGTCTTCACCGCGATCAAGCTGGCCCGGGACACCGAGCACGACGACGACGGTGAGAACGCGGTGGTCCGCTTCGCGCGGACCTACCTCAACACCACTGACCGCTGGGACGGGCTCAAGCTCTACGTCAAACAGGACCGCAAGCGGTTGATGACGCCGATGTTCCTGGTGATCGTCGCGCTGGGCACCACCGACCTGCTGTTCGCGGTGGACTCCATCCCGGCGATCTACGGGCTCACCAAGGAGCCCTACCTGGTGTTCACCGCCAACGTGTTCGCCCTGATGGGACTGCGTCAGTTGTACTTCCTGCTGGGTGACCTGCTCAACCGGCTGGTCTACCTGTCCCAGGGGCTGGCGTTCATCCTGTTCTTCATCGGCGTGAAACTGCTGCTGCACGCACTGCACGAGAACGAACTGCCGTTCATCAACGGCGGTGAGTCGGTGCATGTGCCGGAGATCCCGACCCTGCTGAGCCTGGCGGTGATCGTGCTGACGCTGCTGGTGACCATGGTGGCCAGCCTGATCAAGTCCCGGATGGACCAGACCCGCTAGATCCAGTTCTCGCTAGATCCAGTTGTCGTAGCCGCCCTCCGGGCCCAGCATCCGTTCAAGTCGGCTCCGGTTGATCTTGGCGATCTCGTTGCGCAGCACCTTGCGCTCGGTCTCGTGGTCGTTGTGCATCCGGTCGGTGACCGAGGCCAGCACCGCCGGGTCACCGGCAGCCCCCGCGTTTGCGTTGCCGAGGAACATCACGAACTCGACGCCGAACTTCGCGACGTAGGGCCGGGTCGCCTCATGCAACCGGACCATCACGGCCGGCCGGGTGTAGGCCTCCAGAATCTCGTCGACCGATTCCTCCGACATCCCGAACAGCACCGCGTCGGCCTTCCGGAACAGCGCACGGTGGTCGGCGTAGGGGCGTCCGGCGGCCAGATCGGCGGCCATGATCACGCTGTTGCAGCACTCGTAGAGCGCGTGCGAGGCCTTGCTCGCCGGCAGCTCATTGAAGGCTTCAAGCCCGATGCCCTGGTGCAACAACACCCGACCATCATGGAAAACCCAAGGTACAGCCGGGTTACCGCACGTTACGGCCAGGAAAACTTAGTGGCCGTGTTGCTTGAACCGCTCCAGGGAGCGGACGACCTCGGCCTCGGCCTCGGCGCGGCCGACCCAGTCGGCGGCCTCGACGAACTTGCCCGGCTCGAGATCCTTGTAGTGCATGAAGAAGTGCTTGATCGACTCGAGCTCGTGATTCGACACGTCGGCCAGGTCGTTGATGTCGTCCCAGCGGGTGTCGCCGGCCGGCACACAGAGCACCTTGTCGTCGCCGCCCGCGTCGTCGACCATCTTGAACATCGCGACCGGCCGGGCCTCGACGATCACGCCGGGGTGCACCGACTCCGGCAGCAGCACCAGCGCGTCCAACGGGTCGCCGTCCTCGCCCAGGGTGTCCTCGATGAATCCGTAGTCGGCCGGATAACCCATCGGTGTGTAGAGGTGGCGGTCCAGGCGCAGGCGGCCGGTCTTGTGGTCGACCTCGTACTTGTTGCGCTGACCCTTCGGGATCTCGATCGTGACGTCGAACTGCACGGCGCACTCCTTCTAGCTGTCCGGCCGCGCTCTACTCAGTGGAACCTGGCGGCGACGGGGGTTAACCCTAATGGAGCGATACCCTTCGCTAGGGGCCTCTTGGGCACAATGTGATCCAGACCGGCACCGGAGACCGTTTCAGTTCGTCAGGAGAGTCATGTCTCGTACGCCTTTGCGGGGCACCCATCTGGTGCTCGCCGCGGCGGTGATCGGGTTCGTCGCCGTGCTGATCGCGGGGGCGGCTTTCCTCAACGCCGGCGGCAAGAGCGATGCGCAGGTCCCGCCGCCGCGCCCCGCCGCCGCCGCCAACCCGGGACTGGTTCCGCTGGCCGAATCCGCGGCAGTCCCCAGCACCACCGGGATGACGGCGGCCCTGGCCAAGGCCCTCGCCGATCCTGACCTGGGCAATTTGGCCGGCCGGATCACTGACGCGCAGACCGGCCAGCAGATCTGGGAGCAGCGCGCCTCGGTGCCGATGCAGCCCGCCTCGACCAACAAGGTGCTCACCGCTGCGGCGGCCCTGCTCACCCTGGACCGCAACGCCCGGGTGACGACGACGGTCCAGGCCGCCGACCAGACCCGGATGCCGGGCACCGTGGTGCTGGTCGGTGGCGGCGACCCGACCTTGTCCGCCGCGCCGCCGGGGGAGGAGACCTGGTACCGCGGCGCGGGGCGGATCTCCGATCTTGCCGATCAGGTGCGGAAGAGCGGCCTCGTCCCGACGGCGGTCCAGGTGGACATCTCGCTGTTCACCGGTCCCGACATGGCCCCCGGATGGGATCCGGAGGACATCGGCGGCGGCGATATCGCCCCGATCCAGGCGGCCATGCTCGACGCCGGCCGCATCCAGCCCACCACGATCGAGTCCCGCCGGTCGGTGACGCCGGCCCTGGACGCGGGCCGGGCGCTGGCGGCGTACCTCGGCATCGACCCCGCCAGGGTGACCTTCGCCCCCGGCCCGGCCGGCGGCCGGCAGTTGGCCTCGGTGCAGTCCGCGCCGCTGATGGAGCGACTGCTCGAGATGATGAACTCCTCGGACAACGTGATGGCCGAGACCATCTCCCGCGAGGTCGCCAAGGCGACCGGGCACCCGCTGAGCTTCGCCGGCGGGGTCGACGCGGTGCTGAGCAAGCTGGCCGCCGAGAAGATCGACGTGACCGGCGCCTCGCTGGTCGACGCGAGCGGACTGTCGGTGGCCGACCTCCTGACCGCCAAGACCCTCGACGAGGTGATCAACCTCGCCGCCGGCCCCGACCATCCGGCGTTGCGCCCGCTGGTCGATCTCCTTCCGGTGGCCGGCGGCAGCGGCACCTTGTCCAACCGGTTCTTCGACACCGACGTCGACAAGTCGCCGGCCGGCTGGCTGCGGGCCAAGACCGGATCGCTGACCAAGACCAACTCGCTGGCCGGGATCGTCACGGACGCGGGTGGGCGGGTGCTCACCTTCGCCTTCATCTCCAACAACGCCGGCTTCTCCGGTCGCACCGCGATCGACGCGTTGGCCGCGACGCTGCGCACCTGTGGATGTGGCTGACCACCGGATGGGCGAATCCTCGCAACTGACCGTCGGCCGCGCCGTCGACTGGCAGTTCGCCGGGACCGTCGGCGCGAAGCTGACCCGGCCGGGACCGCCCGCCAGTGAGTACACCCGCCGCCAGGCCATCGAGGAACTGGCCCGGGCCTCGCGCACCGCGGAGGGTCCGGTGCGGGACGTCACCGGTTTGTCCGTTGACACCCCGGTTCCCGACGCGCGGATCGTCGACCGCCAGGAGTGGGTGCGGGCCGCCTCGGACTCGATGCGCACGATGATCGGCGCCTCGGACGGTCCGGCCCACCCCGTCACCGGCCGGGTGGCCGGCGCGCAGACCGGCGCGGTGCTGGCCTTCGTCTCCTCCGGCATCCTCGGCCAGTACGACCCGTTCGCACAGAACGACCCCGCCGTCGGCCCTGCGGGCGGCTGCCTGCTGCTGGTGTACCCCAACGTGATCGCCGTGGAGCGCCAACTCCGGTTGGCCCCCAGCGACTTCAGGCTCTGGGTGTGCCTGCACGAAGTGACCCACCGGGTGCAGTTCACCGCGAATCCCTGGCTCTCCCAATACATGTCACAGTCGCTCGGTGTGCTGACCGCCGACCGCGACGACGACTTCGGTCAGGTGGCCGCCCGGCTGTCCCAGTTCCTCAAGGACCGCCGCACCGTGGACCCGGGCCCCCACGACGCCGGGGTCCTCGGGTTCCTGCGCGCCGTGCAGTCCGAGCCGCAACGCGAAGCGCTCGACCGGTTGCTGGTGCTCGGCACCCTGCTGGAAGGTCATGCCGATCACGTGATGGACGCCGTCGGCCCGACGGTGGTGCCGTCCGTGCAGCTGATCCGCCACCGGTTCGACGACCGCCGGCAGCGCAAGCAGCCGCCTCTGCAACGGGTGCTGCGGGCACTGCTCGGGGTGGACGCCAAGATAAGTCAGTACACCCGAGGCAAGGCCTTCGTCGACCACGTCGTCGGGCGGGTCGGGATGGCCCGGTTCAACACGGTGTGGTCCGGGCCGGAGACGCTGCCGCTGCCCGCCGAGATCGAGAAGCCGCAGCAGTGGATCGACCGGGTCCTCTGACGCGGCTGCGGGCGCAGCTCGCCTCGTTCGCGACCGCCCGGCTTCCCGAGGCGCGGCACTGGTGCGTGGCGCTCTCCGGCGGTCCGGACTCGCTGGCGCTGACCGCCGCGGCCGCCGCGGTGTTGCCGACGACCGCGCTGATCGTCGATCACGGGCTGCAGTCCGGCTCGGCTGCTGTCGCCGCGCTGGCCCGCGAGCAGGCCCTGGCCCTCGGCTGCGCCGAGGCCAGGGTGCTGGCGGTCCGGGTGGGCACCCACGGCGGCCCGGAGGCCGCCGCCCGCGTCGCCCGGTACGCGGCGTTGGAGACCGCCCGCGCCGGAGCGCCCGTGCTGCTCGCCCACACCCTCGACGATCAGGCCGAGACCGTGCTGCTCGGACTGGGCCGGGGTTCCGGCGCCCGGTCGATCGCCGGCATGCGGGCCTGCGACCCGCCCTGGTACCGCCCGCTGCTGGAGGTTCGGCGCGACGTCACCCATGCGGTCTGCGCGGAACTCGGTCTGCGGGCGTGGGACGACCCGCACAACACCGACCGGCGCTTCACCCGGGTGCGGCTGCGCCTCGAGGTGTTGCCGGTGCTGGAGGATGCCCTCGGCGGCGGGGTGGCCGAGGCGCTGGCCCGCACCGCCGCAGCGCTGCGCGTGGACAACGACGTTCTGGACGGTCTGGCCGCCGAGCAGCTGCGGGCCGCCCGGTCCGGCGAGTCCGGCGACGGCCTTGACGTCACCGCGCTGTGCGACCTGCCGGCGGCATTGCGCCGCCGGGTGCTGCGGGCCTGGCTGCTCGACGGCGGAGCCGGCGGTCTCACCGAGGTCCAGATCCGGGCGGTCGACGCCCTGGTGACCGATTGGCGCGGCCAGGGCGGGGCGGCGGTCGGCAGCGACATGCCGCGCACCCGGCTGTTCGCCGAACGCCGCGACACGACGCTGCGGCTGCGCTCAGAGCCGGTCTGATTGTTCTCACCTGTCCGGCATGGCACGCTGTGGGGCGTGTCGGCGAACGAGCTGTACCCCGGTGACATCAAGTCGGTTCTGTTCTCCGAAGACCAGATTCGTGCTCGCACGGCGGAACTCGGCGCGACGGTGGCCCGTGACTACGCGGAATCCCTGGGCAACCAGGACCTCCTGCTGGTCACCGTCCTCAAGGGCGCGGTGATGTTCGTCAGCGATCTGGCCCGCGCCATCCCGCTGCCGACCCAACTTGAGTTCATGGCGGTCAGCTCCTACGGATCGGCCACGTCGTCCTCCGGGGTGGTGCGCATCCTCAAGGACCTCGACCGCGATATCGCCGACCGCGACGTGCTCATCGTCGAGGACATCGTCGACTCCGGACTGACGCTGTCCTGGCTGCTGCGCAACCTGAGCACCCGGCACCCGCGCTCACTGAAGGTGTGCACGCTGCTGCGCAAGCCCGAGGCGGTGCGCGACGACGTCGACATCGCCTACGTCGGCTTCGACATCCCCAACGAGTTCGTCGTCGGCTACGGGCTGGACTACGCCGAGCGCTACCGCGACCTGCCCTACATCGGCACCCTGGAGCCGAAGGTCTACAGCAGCTAGCTCACCGCGCCGAGTGTCACGCCAGGGTGGCACTCGACGCCGGGCGGTGCGCTGGCGTGACGTTCGCGGGGCCGGGGGAGTCCCCGGTGGTCAGGTCAGTTCCCACACCGCGGTCACCGCGAAGCTGACCGTCTGCTGGCCCGGCTGCAGCGGCACCGCGGCGGCCATCGCCCCCGGCATCGGCGGTGGCGGCGTCGGCCCCCCGCCGGGGCTCTCCGAGATCGAGATGACCTTGCCCAGTGACAGCCCGGACAGCTGCGCGTACTGCTCGGCCCGGTTGCGCGCATCGTTGAAGGCCCGCGCCCGGGCATCGCCGACGAGTTTGGAGTCGTCCTCGATCGAATAGCTGACCGAGTTGATCCGGGTGTTGTTGCCGCCCGCGTTGACGATCGCGGTCAGTGCGCCGGAGGCGCTGTCGAGCTTGCGGATCCTGACCCGGATCGAGTTCGACGCGCGGTATCCGGTGATCGCCATCCCGGGAACCTGGGAGTTGTCGCCGTACTGCGGCTGCAGGCTCACCCCGGTGGTGCTGATGTCGGCGGTGTCGATACCGCCGGAGGTCAGCGCGCCGATCACCGCCTGCTGGCGGTCGCCTGCCTGATTCATCGCCGCGGTGACGTCCGGCGCCACCACCTCGATCGCGACGTCGGCGGTCAGGGTGTCCGGAACGCCCTGAACCTGACCGGATCCCACCACCGTCACCTGGCGCGCGTTGGCATGCACCGGCGGGGCCGAGTCGCATCCGGCGAGCACCGTCGCGGCAGTCAATCCTGCTGCGGCACAGGCGATGATTCGTTTCGGGGCGGTCATGTCCAGCTCTCCTCGGATAGGAACTTCAGTAGTTCGGCATTGATCTCGTCGGGCCGTTCCTGCTGGATCCAGTGTCCGGCGCCGTCGAGCAGCACCTGCCGGTAGGACCCCGTGGCGACCTCGCGGGCCCGGTCGGTGCGGGTGAAGCTCAGCGTGGGGTCATCGGTGCCGCCGATGAACAGGGCCGGGGCCGTGATGGTGCGTTCCCCGGTCCCCACGCCGGCGTCGCCGAGGATCTTCCAGTTGCGGTCGAAGCAGCGGTACCAGTTGAGTGCGCCGGTGAATCCGGTCCGGCGGAACTCGGTGACGTAGTGCGCGAGTTCGTCGGCCGGCAGCCAGTCCGGTAACCCGTCCGGCTCGGTCAGCCGGTCGAGGAACCCGGCCGGACTCCCGTTACCGATCGTCGGGGCGAGCATCCGCATCGCGGCCGCCTCGTCTGCGGGCGGACGCATACCGGCCAGCATCAGCCGCATGGTGCGCTCGGGATCGGCGTCGAGTTCGGCGTCGGCCGGGCCGGGCTCCTGGAAGTAGAGGATGTAGAAGAAGTTGTCGCCGAAGATCCGCCGGAACGCCTCGGTGGGCGGGGTCAGCGGTCGTGGCACCGGCGGATGGGCGAGGCCCGCGACCGCCGCCACCCGGTCGGGGTGCAGCAGCGCCATGTTCCACGCCACCACGGCGCCGAAGTCATGCCCGATCACCGCCGCCCGCCGCGCGCCCACGTCGTCGAGGAGACCGGCCAGGTCCCCGGTCAGCGCGGTGATGTCGTAGGCCTCGACCGCCTCGGGCCGTGACGATCCGCCGTAGCCCCGCTGGTCGGGTGCCAGCACGTGGTACCCGGCGCCGGCCAGCGCCGGGATCTGTCGCCGCCAGGAATAGGCCAGTTCCGGGAATCCGTGGGCCAGCACCACCACCGGGCCGTCCGGCGGACCGGCCTCCAGCACCCGCAGCCGGACCCCGTTGACGTCGGCGAACCGCTCGATCGGGGTGGGCACCACCTCACTCAAGCACACGGCGAAACGAACCAATCGCTGACGGAAACCATCGGGGCACCTTCGGACGTTGGGGGTAGCGGTAGCCTGGACACTTTCCAGGGCAGCGATTTGGAAGGACGGGGCCCGGCTGCGGGCCGATGTTGATGAATCGGAAAAACGTATTCCGCACGCTCACCGTCATCGCGGTGGTACTGCTGCTCGGCTGGGTGTTCTTCTACCTCAACGACGACACCCGAGGTTTCAAGCAGGTCGACACCTCGGTGGCGGTCTCGCAGATCAACGGCGACAACGTCAAGATGGCGCAGATCGACGATCGCGAGCAGCAGGTTCGCCTTGAGTTGAAGACCGCCAAGCCGGAGGCCGCGAACTCGACCAAGGTGATCGCCAAGTACCCGACCGGGTACGCGGTCCCGCTGTTCGACGCGCTGACCGCCAAGGGCATCAAGACCAACACGGCGGTCAACCAGCCCAGCGTGCTCGGCTCGCTGCTGGTCTACATGCTGCCGCTGCTGGTGCTGGTCGGCCTGTTCGTGCTGTTCTCCCGGATGCAGACCGGCGGCCGGATGGGCTTCGGCTTCGGCAAGTCCCGCGCCAAGCAGTTGAGCAAGGACATGCCCAAGACCACCTTCGCCGACGTCGCCGGCGCCGACGAGGCGGTCGAGGAGCTGTACGAGATCAAGGACTTCCTGCAGAACCCGAGCCGCTACCAGGCGCTCGGCGCGAAGATCCCCAAGGGCGTGCTGCTCTACGGTCCGCCCGGCACCGGCAAGACCCTGCTGGCCCGCGCGGTCGCCGGTGAGGCCGGGGTGCCGTTCTTCACCATCTCCGGCTCGGACTTCGTCGAGATGTTCGTCGGCGTCGGCGCCTCCCGGGTGCGTGACCTGTTCGAGCAGGCCAAGCAGGCGGCGCCGTGCATCATCTTCGTCGACGAGATCGACGCGGTCGGACGCCAGCGCGGCGCCGGCCTGGGTGGCGGTCACGACGAGCGCGAGCAGACCCTCAACCAGCTGCTCGTCGAGATGGACGGCTTCGGCGAGCGCCAGGGCGTCATCCTGATCGCGGCCACCAACCGGCCCGACATCCTGGACCCGGCGCTGCTGCGTCCCGGCCGCTTCGACCGCCAGATCCCGGTCACCAGCCCCGACCTGGCCGGCCGCAAGGCGGTGCTGCGGGTGCACGCCCAGGGCAAGCCGTTGGCCCCCGACGCCGACCTGGACGGCCTGGCCAAGCGCACGGTCGGCATGTCCGGCGCGGACCTGGCCAACGTGATCAACGAAGCTGCTCTGTTGACCGCCCGGGAGAACGGCACGATCATCACCGCCGCCGCCCTGGAAGAGGCCGTCGACCGGGTGATCGGCGGACCGCGCCGCAAGGGCAAGGTGATCAGCGAACTGGAGAAGAAGATCACCGCCTACCACGAGGGTGGTCACACCCTGGCGGCCTGGGCGATGCCCGACATCGAGCCGATCTACAAGGTCACCATCCTGGCTCGCGGCCGCACCGGCGGCCACGCCGTCTCGGTGCCCGAGGACGACAAGGGTCTGCTGACCCGCTCGGAGATGATCGCCCGACTGGTGTTTGCCATGGGCGGGCGGGCCGCCGAGGAACTGGTGTTCCGCGAGCCGACCACGGGTGCGTCCTCCGACATCGAGCAGGCCACCAAGATCGCCCGGGCGATGGTCACCGAGTACGGCATGAGCGCCAAGCTGGGCGCGGTGCGCTACGGCACCGAGCACGGCGACCCGTTCCTGGGCCGGACGATGGGCACCCAGGCCGACTACAGCCACGAGGTCGCCCGCGACATCGACGACGAGGTGCGCAAGCTCATCGAGACCGCGCACACCGAGGCGTGGGCGATCCTCACCGAGTACCGCGACGTGCTCGACATCCTGGCCGGCGAACTTCTGGAGAAGGAGACGCTGCACCGCAAGGAATTGGAGGCGATCTTTGCCGACGTCCAGAAGCGGCCGCGGCTGACCGATTTCGACGACTTCGGCGGTCGGATCCCGTCGGACAAGCCGCCGATCAAGACCCCGGGTGAGCTGGCCATCGAACGCGGCGAGCCGTGGCCCAAGCCGATGCCCGAGCCGGAGTTCAAGAAGGCCATCGCCGCCGCCTCCGCCGCCCATCAGGCCCAACAGGGCCCCAACGGCGCCAACGGCAACGGCGTGCACTACCCCGGACAGCATCCGCAGCAGCCGGGACCGGCCCAACCCGGTTCCGGTCAGCCCGATTACGGTGCACCGGCCGGCTGGCGTGCCCCGGGCTGGCCGCCGCACCCCAATCAGCAGCAGCCGGGCTACTGGTACCCGCCGCCGCCCGGATACGGGCAGCAGCAGCAGCCCTACCCGCAATATCAGCAGCACCCTGCACCCGGTCAGCCCGTGACCGGTGATGCGCAGCAGGATGATTCGGGCAATGAAGAAGGCCGGGCCAAGCACCGGTCCGCATCGGATTGACGGACGGAGTCGGCATGCCGCATCGGGACTCGGTGATCCTCGAAACCCCCTTCTTCGATCAGCCCCGTGCTGAGGCGGCGGTACGAGAGTTGCTGCTCGCCGTGGGTGAGAACCCGGATCGCGACGGGCTCAAGGAAACCCCGGCGCGGGTGGCCCGGGCCTTCCGGGAGATGTTCGCCGGGCTGTACACCGATCCGGATTCGGTGCTGGACAAGACCTTTGACGAGGGCCATGAGGAACTCGTTCTGGTCAAGCAGATCCCGATGTACTCCACCTGCGAGCACCATCTGGTGGCGTTCCACGGGATGGCGCACGTGGGCTACATCCCCGGTCCGGACGGCCGGGTGACCGGTCTTTCCAAACTGGCCCGGGTCGTCGATCTGTACGCCAAACGGCCGCAGGTTCAGGAACGGCTGACCGCGCAGGTCGCCGATGCGGTGATGCGCAAACTGAAGCCGCGTGGCGTCATCGTGGTGATCGAGGCCGAGCACCTGTGCATGGCGATGCGCGGGGTGCGCAAGGCCGGCGCGATCACCACCACCTCGGCGGTGCGGGGATTGTTCAAGACCAACGACGCATCCCGAGCCGAGGCGCTGGATCTGATCCTGCGTAAGTGAGTGCTGACGTGCTGGTGATGGGGGTCGTCAACGTCACCGACGACTCATTCTCCGACGGGGGCCGCTATCTCGATCCGACGCGCGCCGTGCAGCACGGTTTGACACTGGCGGCCGAGGGCGCCGGGATCATCGACGTCGGCGGTGAGTCCACCCGTCCCGGCGCGGTCCGGATCGAGACCGATGCGGAGATCGCACGAATCGTTCCGGTGGTCAAAGAGCTTGCCGCACAAGGACTCACGGTCAGTATCGACACCATGCACGCAGCGGTTGCCCACGCGGCACTGGACAACGGCGCCCGGATCGTCAACGACGTCAGCGGTGGGCGGGCGGACCCGGCGATGGCCCCGTTGATCGCCGAGGCCGGCGTTCCGTGGGTGTTGATGCACTGGCGTTCGGTGCAGGCCGACCAACCGCATGACCCACCCCATTACGACGATGTCGTCACGCAGGTGCGTGACGAGTTGCTCGCCGGTGTGGAGGCCGCCGTCGCCGCCGGAGTCGACGAGCGCAACCTGATCATCGACCCGGGACTCGGGTTCGCCAAGACGGCGCAGCACAATTGGGCGCTCCTGCAGTCGTTGCCCAGCCTGATCGAAACCGGGATACCGGTGCTGGTGGGCGCGTCGCGCAAACGCTTCCTGGGTGCCCTCCTGGCGGACGCCGACGGCACCCCGCGGCCGCCGGACGGGCGGGAGACCGCCACCGCGGTGATCTCCGCACTGGCTGGGATGTACGGAGCCTGGGGGGTGCGCGTGCACGACGTACGTGCCAGCATCGACGCGCTCAAAGTCGTCGAGGCATGGCAGAACGGATGCCAGAAGAATGGGGGGTGAGGGTCGGTGACTGACCGGATCGAACTGCGCGGCTTGACCGTTCGCGGCAACCACGGCGTCTTCGACCACGAGCGTCGCGACGGGCAGGACTTCGTCATCGACATCACCGTGTGGATCGACCTGGACGCCGCGGCGGCCAGTGACGACCTGACCGACACCTATGACTACGGGGTGCTGGCACTGCGCGCCGCCGACATCGTCGCCGGGCCGGCCCGCAATCTGATCGAAACGGTGGCCGCCGAGATCGCCGAGGACGTGATCGCCGACGCGCGTGTGCACGCGGTCGAGGTCACCGTGCACAAGCCGCAGGCGCCCATTCCGCTGAACTTCTCCGACGTGGCCGTGGTGGCGAGGCGGTCCCGCCGCGCTGGCCGGGGCGGGCAGATCATCCCGGCCGGTGGCCAACTGTGACAAGGGTGGTGTTGTCCATCGGTTCCAACATGGGTGACCGGCTGGGTCGCTTGCAGGCGGTCGTCGACGGCTTGGGCGACGCGGTGCGCGCGGTGTCGCCGGTGTTCGAGACCGACGCCTGGGGCGGTGTGGATCAGGACGCCTTCCTCAATGCGATCGTGATCGCCGAGGACGACGCACTCGACGCCCACGGCTGGCTGCGTCGAGGCCAGGCCCTCGAGGACGCCAACGCGCGGGAGCGGATCCAGAAGTGGGGACCGCGCACCCTCGACGTCGACCTGATCAGCTGCTTCGACGGTGACCGCGAAATCGGTTGCAGCGAAACGGAGCTCACGTTGCCGCACCCCTTCGCCCATCAGCGGGCCTTCGTGCTGGTGCCGTGGCTGGCTGTCGATCCCTCGGCCGAACTGACAGTCGGCGGCCGGCCCCGGCCGGTGCGGGAACTACTCGAGGGCCTCGACGTGGGCGAACGGGACGGCGTGCGGCCGACCGACCTCACGCTGGCCGGTGGTCACTGATGGGACCGACCCGCAAGCGCGATCTGGGCATCGCGGTGGCGGCCGCCGCGGTGCTCGGCTTCCTGCTGGTCCATGTGCTCTACCGCTACTTCCCGCCCGTCACGGGGATGACGGGGGTGTCGCTTCTCGTGGTGGCGGCGATAGAGGCCTACTGGGGATGGTCTGTGCGGAGCAAGATCCAGGCAGGCCGGATCGGGGTGGGGGCCGGGCGGTTGGATCCCCTGGCCGTGGCCCGCGGCGTCGCCGTCGCCAAGGCGTCGGCCTGGCTGGGCGCGGTGATGCTCGGCTGGTGGCTGGGGGTTCTTGCCTATCTGTTGCCGAAGCGGTCCGAACTGCGGGTGGCCGCCGCCGACACCCCAGGCGTGATCATCGCGGCCGCAAGCGCATTCGCGCTCGTTGTCGCCGCACTCTGGCTACAGGAGTGCTGCAAGTCGCCGGGGGAGCCGGGCGACGATGTGGACGCGCTGACCGAGTGAGTATGGGCCGGGTAGAGCCCGCCGTCAGGCGTCGAGGTCCTTCTCGACGAGTGCGGCGATCGCCTCCAGCACGGCCGGGTCGTCGGTCTCGACGGTGACCTGATCGCCCTTGCCCGCACCCAGCGTCATGATCATCAGTGCCGAACCTGCGTCCACCGACTCGCCGCCGGCCAGTGCCAGGGTCACCGGCACACCGGCGTTCACCACAGCCTCGGAGATGACGGCGGCGGGGCGGGCGTGCAGTCCGACGGCCGAACCGACGGCGACTGTCTTACTGGGCATTGATAGCTCCTTCACGAGTGCCGATGAACTGCTTGGCGGCGATGACCGACAGTGCGCCGACCACCGTACCCGCCGCCAGCGCCACCAGGAACCAAACCAGCTTGCCGATGGCGAAGAACACGAAGATGCCGCCGTGCGGGGCCTTCAGCGTGACGTCGAGGGCCATGATGAGGGCTCCGGTGACCGCCCCGCCCGCCATCATCGACGGGATCACCCGCAGCGGGTCGGCGGCCGCGAACGGAATGGCGCCCTCGGAGATGAACGAAGCGCCCAGCAACCAGGCCGCCCGGCCGTTCTCCCGTTCCGGTTCGCTGAACAAGCCGGGCCGCAGGGTGGTCGCCAGCGCCATTGCCAGTGGCGGCACCATGCCGGCGGCCATCACCGCGGCCATGATCCGCAGGCTGGCCATGTCGGTCACCGAGAGACCGGCGGTGGCGAAGGTGTAGGCCGCCTTGTTCACCGGGCCGCCGAGGTCGAAGCACATCATCAGGCCGAGGATCACCCCGAGCACGATCACCGACGCCCCGCTCAGGCTGTTGAGCCAGTGCGTGAGTCCGGAGGTGATGGCCGCCAGCGGCCGGCCGAGCAGGAAGAACATCAGCAGTCCGACGATCAGCGAGGCCAACAGTGGGATCACCACCACCGGCATCAGTCCGCGGAACCACTGCGGCACCTTCCACCGGCTGACCCACAGCGCCGCGAAGCCCGCGATCAGGCCGCCGACGATGCCGCCGATGAACCCGGCCCCGACGAATCCGGCCACCGCACCGGCGGTGAAACCCGGTGCCAGACCGGGCCGGTCGGCGATTGCGAAGGCGATGTAACCGGCCAAGGCGGGGACCAGGAAGCCGAACGCAAGCCCACCCAGGGTGAACAGCGCCGCACCCAGATACTGGGCGAATCCGCCGGCCGGCAGATTGGTCAGCGAGTTGGTGCTGACGATGATGTGGGCCAGCGAGTCGGTCTTGCCCTCGGGTGTGTTGGCGATGTCGTAACCGGCGAACAGGAAGCCCAGCGCGATCAGCAGGCCGCCGGCCGCGACGAACGGGATCATGTAGCTCACGCCGGTCAGCAGGATCTGGCGGATCCGGGTGCCCCAGCCCAGGCCGGATGACCCGGTAGGCGCGGCGGCGGCATCGGACCTGGCAGATCCCTCGACCCGCGCGGCATTCGGATTGTCCGCTGCGGCAATGGCTTCGGCGATCATGGTGTCGGGTTCGTTGATGGCCCGCTTCACCCCGGAGGCGATGACGGGCTTGCCGGCGAAGCGCTGCCGGTCCTTGACGCCCACGTCGGTGGCGAAGATGACCGCGTCGGCCGCGGCGATGGTGGCCGGGTCCAGCGGTGTGCTGCCCGAGGACCCCTGGGTCTCCACCGTCAGCTGCGCCCCGGCCCGCTCGGCGGCGAGCTTGAGCGCGTCGGCGGCCATGTAGGTGTGCGCGATACCGGTCGGGCAGGCGGTGATCGCGACGATCGACTTGACCCCGGCGCCGGCGGGTCTGACCACCGGACCGGTGACGGGCGCGCTGCCCACCGCGCCGTCGACGAGTGCCACCACCTCGGCAGGGGTGCTCGCCGCGCGCAGCGACGCGACGAACTCCGGACGCACCAGGGCGCGGGCGAGGCTGGAGAGCACCTTCATGTGCTCGGCGCCGGTGCCCTCCGGGGCGGCGATCATGAACACCAGTTCCGCCGGACCGTCCGGCGCCCCGAAATCGACGGCGGGCCGCAACCGGGCGAACGCGATCGACGGCTCGGTCACCGCTGCGGAGCGGCAGTGCGGGATGGCGATTCCGCCGGGCAGTCCGGTCGCCGACTGCGCTTCCCGGGCCAGCGCCGCATCACGCAGCGAGCGGGCGTCGGTCGCCCGGCCACCGTCGGTGAGCAGGTTCGACAGCCGGCCGATCACGGCCTCCTTGTCTGCGCCCGCATCGGCGTCGAGAAGTACCAGGTCGGTACTGATGATCGAGGTCATGAGACACCTTCACTTGGGTCGGCGATCGACGTGACCACCACGTCGTCGAGGTTCAGTTGGGCCGGAGTCGGCAGTGCCGATCCGGGCAGGGCAGCGGCCGCGCTGCCGTAGGCGACCGCCATCTGCAGGCGGGCAGGGGCCGAGGCGCCACCGATGTCGGCGCGCACATATCCCGCCAGCGAGGAGTCGCCCGCGCCGACGGTGCTGCGCGGCTGCACCGGCGGCGGGGTGGCCAGCCAGGCGCCGGTGCCGTCGACCAGAACCGCGCCGGCGGCACCGAGGGTCGCCAGCACCGCCCCGACGCCGCGGTCGAGCAGCCGCCGCGCGGCGGTGACCACCGGACCCGGATCGCCCTGTGCCAGTGCGGTTTCCAGCGACTCGGGTGTCACACCGGACAACCCGGCGAGTTCTTCGGAGTTCGGCTTGAGCAGATCGGGCGCGGCCAGGTCCAGTCCGGCAGCCAGCGCCGCCAGTGGCCCGTCGGAGGTGTCGACCGCCACCTTGCATCCGTAACGGCGCAGAACCGCCACCGTCTCGGAGTACCAGGAGTCGGGTAGTCCGGGCGGCAGCGAACCGGACATCACCACCCACTCCGCGAACTGAGCCCGTTCGGCCACCGCGTCGGACAGTTCGGCCGCCTCGGCGGCCGAGAGCACCGCGCCCGGTTCGTTGACTTTCGTTGTGGTGCCGTCGCTTTCGGTGATCGCCAGGTTCGTGCGCACGTTGCCCGAGACCGGCACGGCATGAAATTTCACCCGTTGCGAGCGCAGGGCGGCCAGGAATGGATCGTTCTCACCGGCCGGGAGCACAGCGACGGTGTCGAGACCGGCGAGGGTCAGGGCGCGGGCCACGTTGACGCCCTTGCCGCCCGGTTCCGAGGACACCGCGGTGGCCCGGTGCACGGCGCCGCGGACCAGTTCACCGGGCAACGCCACGGTGCGGTCGATGCTGGGGTTCGGGGTGACGGTGACGATCATGTGGGTCCTCCCGCGACGATGACTTCCACTCCCGCTTCGGCGATGCGGGTTCTGTCGCCGCCGCTGATCTCGGAGTCCGTCACCAGCACGTCGACGCGGTCGATCGCGGCGAAGCTCACGAATTCCTCCCGGCCGATCTTCGACGAGTCCGCCACCACCACAACGAAGTTCGCGCAGCCGACCATGGCCCGCTTGACGGCGGCCTCGTCGGGGTCGGGGGTGGACAGGCCATGCCGGATGCTGATGCCGTTGGCGCCGATGAAGGCGATGTCGACCCGCAGCGACTCCAGGGTGCTGACGGTCTGCTCTCCGACGGCGGCCTGGGTCAGCCCGCGCACCCGGCCGCCCAGCAGTTGCAGCGCCACCGAACCCAGCCCGGCCAGGCGTGCGGCGATCGGCACCGAATTGGTGACCGCCAGCAGATCCCGGTCCGCGGGCAGCAGTGCGGCCAGTCGCGCGGTGGTGGTGCCGGCGTCGAACAGCACGGTGGCGCCGGATTGCGGGAGGAACTCGGCGGCGGCCCGGGCGATCGCGTGCTTGTGGGACGACCGGGTGGACTGGCGTTCGTCGACGCTGGGTTCCACCAGATGCAGCGCACGCACCGGTACCGCGCCGCCGTGCACCCGGCGCAACACCCCGGCCCGATCGAGCACCGCGAGGTCGCGGCGCACCGTCTCGGTGGTGACGTCGTAGGCGACCGCGAGTTCGGTCACCGAGGCACGGCCCTGGGACAGCACCTGTGCGGCGATGGCCTGCTGGCGTTCCTCCGGGTACACGACGCTCCGTTGCCTCTTGAAGGGTTAGAAGAAGGGGATGTGGGATCGCCCCTACTTTATGTGGATATGTGTGGTTTTACCGCCGCACCTGTGGGGTTGTCAACGGTTTGTTGTAATCCAGTCATGGCTGAAACAAGCGGACCCGCCGCATCTGGAACCGTCCTGCAGGGTGTCCCGGTGGTGCCGGGGGTCCGGTTCGCCCCCGTCATCCGCACCAACCGGTTGCCCTCGGTGGAACAGCTGGATCCGGGCGGCGAACTCGCCGAACCCGAACGTCCGGTCGAGGCGGCCCGGTTCGGCGCGGCGGCCGCCACGGTCGCCGACCGGCTGCGTGAACGCGCCGCCGCCGCCCAGGGCGCGGCCGCCGAGGTGCTCGGCGCGACCGCTCAGCTGGCCCAGGACCGGGCCTGGCTGGGGGCGGCCGAGAAGGCGATCAACGCCGGTATGCCCGCGGTGCGGGCCACCTTCGCGGCGGCCACCCAGTTCATCGAGATGTTCACCAAGATGGGCGGTCTGATGGCCGAGCGGGTGACCGACCTCAAGGACATCCGCGATCGGGTGATCGCCGAACTGGCCGGCCTGCCCGAACCCGGTGTGCCGGTGCCCGATCAGCCGTCGATCCTGTGCGCCGAGGACCTCGCCCCGGCCGACACCGCGGGCCTGGACCCGCACCGCGTCGTCGGCCTGGCCACCTCGCTGGGCGGACCGACGAGCCACACCGCGATCATCGCCCGCCAGTTGGGCATCCCGTGCGTCGTCGCGGTCGGCGGTCTCGATGCGGTGCCGGCGGGGACCATGGTGCTGCTGGACGGCAATCGCGGAACCGTCACGCTGGATCCCGACCGCGCCGACGCCGCGGCGTCGGTGGCCGCGGCCGACGTCGCTGCGGCGGCGATGGCCGGTTGGGCCGGTCCGGGGTCCACCTCCGACGGGCACCCGGTGCTGATCCTGGCCAATGTCGCCGACGGGTCCGCGGCCAGGGCCGCGCGGCAGGCGCCGGTGGAGGGTATCGGGCTGTTCCGCACCGAACTGTGCTTCCTGGACCGCGACAGCGAGCCCAGCGTGGCCGAGCAGGCGAGCATCTATGCCGAGGTGCTCGATGCGTTCGCCGGCCACAAGGTCGTCATCCGCACCCTCGACGCGGGCTCCGACAAGCCGCTGAAGTTCGTCACCAGCCCGGAGGAGGAGAACCCGGCACTCGGTGTGCGCGGCTTCCGGATCGTGAAGAGCAACGCCGAACTCGTTGCGCGCCAATTGGATGCGATCGCGGAGGCGGGAACGCAGACCGGAAACGCGCCGTGGGTGATGGCGCCGATGATCGCCACTGCCGACGAGGCCCGCCGGTTCGCCGACCTGGCCCGCGACCGCGGACTGTTCCCCGGCGTGATGATCGAGGTGCCCGCCGCCGCGCTGCTGGCCGACAAGATCCTCGAGCACGTCGAGTTCCTGTCGATCGGCACGAACGATCTGACCCAGTACACGATGGCCGCCGACCGGATGTCCGCGGAACTGGCCACCCTGACCGACCCGTGGCAGCCCGGCGTGATCGCGTTGGTGGCCCACACCGCCCGCGCCGGAGCAGCGGTCGGAAAGCCGGTCGGGGTGTGCGGTGAGGCTGCCGCCGATCCGCTGCTGGCGTGCGTGTTGACCGGTCTGGGTGTGACGTCGCTGTCGGCTGCCGCGACGGCGGTCACCCCGGTCGGCGCCAAGCTGGCCTCAGTGAGCATCCAGCAGTGCCGGGAGGCCGCCGAGGCGGTGCTGGCGACGTCCGGGCCGGCTGAGGCCCGCGCGGCTGCGATGGCGATACTGGGTTAGACGGCGGTACCGGGCTAACGGACCGCGGGCTCCACGGCGACAACCGGTTCGGCCGGATAGGTCAGTTCGAGTTCACCGAGATTGGCCGCCGTCGTCACCAGCGGCAGCGCGGCATGTGCGGCCAGCTCACCGTGATCGGCTTCGGCCCGCAGGGCGGGCACGAAATCGTCGCTGATCGCCGGAAGGACCGGTGCATCCTCGTCGCCGGCGATGCGCGCGCACAGCGCCGCGGTGTGCGCGTCGAGCACCTCCCGGGCCCGGGGGAAGGCCGTCACCGGGGGCGGGGTGAGGTCGGCGATCAGATCGGCGGCGATACGAAGCCGGGGGATCCGGTTGCCGTCGTCGAGCAGTTCGGAGTCGATCGCGCCGGCGTTCTCCGAGAGGTAGGTGCGCACGGCGTCGCCGTGACTGCGGGCGTCCTTCAGGCTCTCCTGGCTCAGTGCGGCGACTTCATCGTCGGCCTGCTCGGATTCGCCGCGGGTCACCCGGTGCACCGCGGCGGCGAGGTAGTGCGAACCCGAGTCCACCGCCGCCGCGATCGCGCGCCGCACCGCCGTCGCCGCCCCGCGCGGCCACAGCAGTGCCGAGACGATCATTCCGACGGCCGCGCCCACCACGACGTCCTCGATCCGGATCAGTCCCACCTGCCAGCCCTGCGGTGACATCAGGTTGAACACGATGAGCACCATCATGGTGAACATCGCCTGGCCGGCGACGAACGAGCCGACGACGCTGACGTAGGTGGACCCGAAGGCGACGACCGGCAACAGGGTCCACAGCACCACCGGGTCCACCCCGAGAACTGCGATCACCGACGCGCCGATCACGAAGCCGATCACCGTTCCGGTGATCGCGCGCAGCGCGGTGGAACCGGTCGTCAGCGCGCTGCTCCGCAACACCGAGAGTGCACCCAGCACCACCCACGGCGCGTTCTGGATCGGCATGACCCAGGTAACCCCAAGGGCCACAGCAAGACTCAGGCCGGTCCGGATGCTCATCTGGGTCGTCACCGACCCGGTGCTCAGATAGCCGGCCAGGGATGCCAGCGCGGCCCGCTTGGTCTGCACCCGGTCGGCGAAGCCGGTCTCGGGTAGACGGGCACCGACGATCCGTGCCCACAACGGTCGGGAGTCGGCCATCGCCGCGCCCGCGATGATCCGCCCGGTCAGGCCGATGGTGAACCCGAAGGCCCGCCGTGCCAGCAGGGTGCGGCCGTGCTCGACGGCGGTCTCGTCGTCGGGCAGTGCCAGGATCTCGTCGATGTCATACCGGTAGCGGTCCATCGCCAGGTTCCGGTGATCGGTCGCCGCGGCGTCGAGTTCGGCCTGCGCGGCCAGTTGGGCGTCGCGCCCCTCGGCGCCGAGCACCGCGGCGCACGCCCGCAGCACGCGGGTGCTCGCTCCGGTCAGCGGGCTCAGCAGAGCGCGGGTGTCCGGACCAACCCGGTCGCACAGCCACTGCAGGTTCGACACCACCCGGACCAGGGATCGGCTGCCTGCGGTCATCGGCACCGGCCGGGCGACGGCGCCGCGGACGAACCCGGCGCGCAGTGCGTCCATCGCGCTGCTGACCTCGGCTTCGGACACCGTGCCTTCGATACGGTCGGCCAGTGCCGCGCAGACCCGGGTGGCCTGCCGGCGCAGTTCGCTGTTGTAGCGCGGGGGGAACAGGAACAATGCGGCCGGCACGCAGATGACCAGGGCGATCACCCAGCCGAGCAGTCGGTCGCCGAGTGGACCCGGTGGCCGCAGACACACCGGCAGGATGAACAACATCAGGGTGGCGCGTTGTCCGGCGGCGGTGACCTCGCTGAGCAGACTGAGGAAGCTGACCACCGCTCCGACGACGAAGCACAGCGACACCGCCACCCACGGGTGCGGCGCCGCCAGTGTTCCGAGGGTGATGAGGATGAACCCGTTTAACGCGAGTCCGCAGTAGGCCATTGCGCGCGGGCCGACGGTGCCGGGGAAGTCCACCGCGATCAGCAGAGCGATCGAACCGATGATGGCGATCACCGGCGTGTAGGTGTTGGGCGCGATCGCGAAGCCCACCGCCGCGGCGATCGGCAGGACGATGGCCGCGCGCAGTGCCCGGCGCAGGCCGTCATGCTCCGGGTCGCGATTGTGCAGGCGGTCGATCAGTCCGGTGAAGATCACGTCCGCGGTGCGCCGGCGAATCGTCCCGCTTCGAGGTCGTCGCACATCTGGTTGGCGATCACTTCGTAGACCTTCGGGTCACGATCGAGGGTGGCCTGTTCGTATCCGACGAGGAGGTAGGACGACCAGTAGGCGAACAGTTCGGACTGCCGGTGGTCCCCGGAGACCTCGAGGGCGTAGTCGTAGCAGACCTTGAACCGCACCCGGTCGACCTCGGCCTGCACCGCGTGCACCTCGGGGTCGATCGAACTCCACGCCCGGATGGCGGCCTCGGCACTGTGCGGCAGCGACAGCACGGTGCTGATGATGAACTGCATGCGTTTACGCGGATCGGGCTGTTGCTTGAACAGCTCGCTGAGCCGGACGGTGAGGTCCTGCATCCAGTAGTCGACCAGCTCGCGGGTGTAGGCCGACCAGCTGGGGAAGTAGTGATAGAAGGACCCGGTCGTCACGCCCAGCCGGCCGCACACCGCCGCCAGCTTGAGGCCGCCGATGCCTTGATCGGCGAGTACCTCCAGACCCGTCGTGAAGTACGACTCGCGGGCGGCGACGGTTGCCATGACACAAGACTTTAGGCGGCGCGACCCGCTGGCGGACGTCTTCGACATGGGTACCGACCGGGACCTGTCGGCAAGAAAGTTTGCCGCTGCCTGCGGAATTAGTCCTGCTAGTCGGTTTTTGCTCGGTTATAACCAAGCGTTCCGCATGGCAGGATGTTAGCTATGGCTACCATTACTCGCCGGGGTCCCGGGAGGCCTCCGGCGGCGAAGTCCGCGGAGACCCGGGGGCGAATCGCCCGCGCCGCCCGCGAGGTGTTCAGCGAGTTGGGCTACGACGGTGCCACCTTCCAGGAGATCGCAGTCCGCGCCGACCTGACCCGCCCCGCCATCAACCATTACTTCCCCAGCAAGCTGGCGCTGTACCGGCACGTCCTCGCGCAGACGAACGAAGCGGTGATCGATCCGGCCGTCAAAGAGGCCCGCGCCGAGAGCACTTTCGAAGGCCGGATGCGTGCCTTCATCCGGACGGCGGTCGGAGCCCAGAACGTGGATCCTTCCATCGCCGCCTTCCTCGTCACCTCGGTGATGGAGGCCCAACGTCACCCGCAACTCAACAAGGACCGCAACAGCGCGCTGGAGTGGTCGCGAGAGTTCGCGGCGTGGGTGCTCGGCGACGCCGTCGCCGCCGGCGAACTGCCGGCCGGCATCAACCTCGCCGTCACCACCGAGATGCTGGTGTCGATGCTGCTCGGCCTGGCCGTCTACGCGGGATTCGTCGGAAGCCAGGAGCAACTCGTAGCGCTCACCGAGCAGTTCCTCGCGATGCTCAGCGGTGGCCTGCATACCGCATAGCCAAGCTAACTTTTCGCTACCATGGGCTGCATGAGTAGCTTGCGCAGCCACGACGACACTTGGGACATCGCCACCAGCGTGGGGTCGACTGCCGTCATGGTGGCCGCCGCCCGGGCCAAGGAGACCGCCGGCACCGACCCGCTGATCCGCGACCCCTACGCGGCCATGCTGGTTGCCGGGGCCGGCACCGGCGTGTGGGAGCGCTTCCTCGACGACTCCATGCAGCAGCGGATCGCCGAGGCTGATCCGGACGCCGCCGCGGTGTTCGCCAACATGCTGAGCTACCAGGCTGTCCGCACGCACTTCTTCGACGCGTTCTTCGCCGGGGCCGCCGATGCGGGCGTGCGCCAGATCGTCATTCTCGCCTCCGGTCTGGACTCGAGGGCCTACCGGTTGGCCTGGCCGGCCGGCACCGTGGTGTACGAGATCGACCAGCCAAAGGTGTTGCAGTACAAGGCCGAAACGCTGGCCGAGCACGGGGTCGTGCCCTCTGCCGAACTGCACGAGGTGGCGATCGACCTGCGTCAGGACTGGCCGACCGCGCTCAAGGCGGCCGGCTTCGACCCGTCGCGCCCCACTGCCTGGCTGGCCGAGGGGCTGCTGATGTATCTGCCCGCAGAGGCACAGGACCGGCTCTTCGAGCAGATCACCGAACTCAGTGCGCCGGGCAGTCGGGTATCGGCCGAGGCGGTCCGCCACCATGACGAGAAGCGCAGGGCCCAGATGCGCCAGCGCTGGGAGAAGATGGCCGACGACGTCGGCATCGAGCGCACCGTCGACATCCAGGACCTGACCTACAACGACGCCCACCGTGCCGAACTGACCGACTGGCTCAACGAGCACGGCTGGGCGGCGACCGGCCAGCCCTCAGGTGATGAGATGCGACGGCTGGGCCGTTGGGCCGAGGTTGCCGACGACGACTACCGCGACGGGTTCTCCACCTTCGTCGTCGCCGAACGCGGTCGCTAAAGTCACCAGTAACCCCACAGTCAGAGAGGACCCCCATGCCCGGAGTGCAGGATCGTGTCATCGTCGTCACCGGAGCCGGCGGCGGACTGGGCCGCGAGTACGCGCTGACCCTGGCCCGTGAGGGCGCCAGCGTCGTGGTGAACGACCTCGGCGGCTCGCGCGACGGCAGTGGCGCCGGCCACTCGATGGCCGACCAGGTGGTCAACGAGATCAAGGAGGCCGGCGGCCGTGCCGTGGCCAACTACGACTCGGTGGCCGAGGCTGCGGGCGCGGCCAACATCGTCAAGACCGCGATCGAGGAGTTCGGCGCCATCCACGGTGTGGTGAGCAACGCCGGCATCCTGCGCGACGGCACCTTCCACAAGATGACCGACGAGGCCTGGGACTCGGTGGTCAAGGTCCACCTCTACGGCGGGTACAACGTCATCCGCGCCGCCTGGCCGCACTTCCGTGAGCAGTCCTACGGCCGCATCGTCGTCGCCACCTCCACCAGTGGCCTGTTCGGCAACTTCGGCCAGGCCAACTACAGCGCCGCCAAACTCGGCCTGGTCGGCCTGATCAACACCCTCGCCCAGGAGGGCGCGAAGTACAACATCAAGGCCAATGCGCTGGCGCCGATCGCGGCCACCCGGATGACCGAGGACATCATGCCTCCGGAGATCCTGGCGAAGCTCACCCCGGAGTACGTCGCCCCGGTGGTCGGCTACCTGTGCACCGAAGAGGTGCCGGACAGCGCCTCGGTGTTCATCGTCGGCGGCGGCAAGGTGCAGCGTGCGGCGCTGTTCCAGAACAAGGGCGTCACCTTCGATCATGTGCCCAGCGTCGACGAGGTCGCCGCGAACTGGTCGACGATCGACGACCTGTCGGCACCCGAGCGCGCCGCCTTCAAGCTGTAATTCGTGAAAGCTCTTGTCGCCCAAGAGCTCTGCGGACCCTCTGGGCTGGTCTACACCGATGTTCCTGATCCGGTGCCCGCACCGGGATCGGTGCTCGTCGACGTGCGGGCCGCCGGTGTCTGCTATCCGGACCTGCTGCTGATCGGTGGGCAGTACCAGCTGAAGCTGGAGCCGCCGTTCATCCCGGGCACCGAGGTCGCCGGGGTGGTGCGGTCAGCGCCGGAGGGGTCGGGCTTCGCACCCGGTGACCGGGTGTACGGGATGACCATGCTCGGCGGCTTCGCCGAACAGGCCGCCATCCCACTGGTGGGCGCGCTGCCCACCCCGCCGGAACTCGATGACGCCCAAGCGGTTTCGCTCCTGGTCAACTACGTCACGATGTACTTCGCGCTCAAACGCCGGGCGGATCTGCAGCCCGGGGAGACCGTGCTGGTGCTCGGCGCGGGCGGTGGCGTCGGCACGGCCGCGATCCAGGTGGCCAAGGCGATGGAGGCCCGTGTGGTGGCGGTGGTGCACCGGGAGACGGCACGCGACTTCGTCACAAGCCTCGGCGCGGACGTCGTGTTGCCGATGACCGAGGGCTGGTCGAAGGCGGTGCGCGAGCACACCGACGGCCTGGGTGTCGACGTGGTGGTCGATCCGGTCGGCGGCGATCCGTTCGACGAGGCGATCCGCGCAATGGCACCCGAGGGCCGGCTGTTGGTGCTGGGGTTCGCCGCGGGTGGGATCCCCACCGTCAAGGTCAACCGGTTGCTGCTTCGCAACGTCGGAGTGCTCGGCGTCGGCTGGCGCGAGTTCGTCACCGCCAGACCCGAGGCGCAGGCGGAGATCACCCGGGGCGTGGCCGATCTGGTCTCCGCCGGTTTGAGGCCCCCTGAGCCGCAACGCTATCCGCTGGCCGAGGGCCGCGCCGCCCTGGAGAGCCTGGCCGCCGGCGGAGTATTCGGCAAGGTCGTTCTCACACCGTGAGCACCGGCGGCCTGATTCTGGTCGCACTGGCGATCGCCGTGGGTCTGGTCGGCATCCTGGTTCCACTGCTGCCCGGCACGCTGCTGGTCTGGGGTGCTATCGCGGTGTGGGCCTTCGTCGACGGCACCACCACCGGTTGGGTGGTACTCGGAATCGTCACCGCGATCCTAGGCGCGGCGCTGGCGATCAAATACCTGTGGCCGGCCAAGCGGATGCGGGCGGCCGATGTCAGCGGTTCCACACTCGCGGCCGGCGCGGTAGGCGGCATCGTCGGCTTCTTCGTCATCCCGGTGGCCGGCCTGCCGGTGGGCTTCGTGGGAGGGGTGTACCTCGCCGAGCTGGCGCGCCGCCGTGATCAGCGCCGGGCCTGGGCGTCGACGGTGCACGCCGTCAAAGGGGTGGTGTTGTCCGTCGGGGTCGAACTGGCCGGCGGTCTGCTGGCCACCGCGACCTGGGTGGCCGCAGTGCTAACCCAGGGTTCCTAACCCAACAGCTGGGCGCGCATCCGGGCGATGTCGTCGGCGGCCACGCCGGCCGCGGCCAGGTAGCCCGGCAGTCCGCCGTAGGTCTCGTCGAGGACGCGGCGTGCGCTTTCCAGGTAGTCCTCGCGCACCCCGAGCACCTCGCCGGTCAGCCGGGACTCGGCGAAGGACATCACCTCCGGCGTCATCCCTTCGCGGCGACGCATCGAATCCAGGATCCGCTCGCGCAATGGGCCGACCGCCGTGTTGGACCGCAGATAGTCGTCGAGAATGGCGTCCCGGTCGACACCGGCCGCCTCGAGGGCGACCGCGACGGCGAATCCGGTGCGGTCCTTGCCGGCGAAGCAGTGCACCAGGACCGGGCGTCCCTCGCCCAGCATCGTGATGATCAGGTGCACCGCGCGCTGCGCACCGCCCAGGGTCGGGAACCGTTCGTACTCCTGGGTCATCCACCGGTGGGCCGCCTCGGCGGGCTCCTCATCGGAGTACTCCGTCATCATCTTCTGCCAACTCGCCTCATGCGGCGCGGCGCCGTCGTCGGCGTGACCATGGGACAGATCCGGAAACGGAAGATGGTGCACCACAACGTCGTCGGGCACCGCGCCGCCGCCGCGGCGCTCCAGCTCGACGTGCGAGCGCAGGTCGGCGACATCGCTGATGCCGAGTTCGGTCATCGCGGCCCGGCCGCTGTTGTCGAGATGGCTGAGCTCGCTGGACCTGAAGAACCGACCCGGACGCACGCCGGTCAGCCCTGCGACGTCACGGAAATTCCATGCGCCGGAGAGCTTCTCGTGTTCTTCCCGGTGGCTCACCCTCGGGTCACCGCCGCTTCCATCGGGCTCTGCTCCCGGCCGAGTTCGGCCTTGGCGATGGTCCGGAAGTGCACCTCGTCGGGGCCGTCGAAGAGCCGCATGGCGCGCTGCCAGCTGTACATCTTGGCCAGCGGGAAGTCTTCGCTCACCCCGGCGCCACCGTGCACCTGGATGGCGCGGTCGATGACGTTGCAGGACATCTGCGGGGCCACCGACTTGATCTGCGACACCAGCGCGAACGCCGCCCGGTTGCCGTGGTTGTCGATGGTCCAGGCCGCCTTGTGGCACAGCAACCGGGCCTGGTCGATCTCGTTGCGGGACAACGCGATCTGCTGCTGCACCATGCCCTGCTCGGCCAGCGGTTTGCCGAAGGCGATCCGGGTGCGGGCCCGTTCGGTCATCAGCGCCAGGGCGCGCTCGGCCACCCCGATCGCCCGCATGCAGTGATGGATGCGTCCCGGCCCCAGCCGGGCTTGGGCGATGGCGAAGCCCATGCCCTCCTCGGCCAGCAGGTTGGACGCCGGCACCCGGACGTTGTCGTAGACGATCTCGGCGTGGCCGGGCTGGTCCTCGAAGCCGAACAGCTTCGTCGAACGCAGGATGTTGATCCCGGGGGTGTCGGTCGGCACCAGGATCATCGACTGCTGCTGGTGCCCGGCGGCCTCCGGGTTGGTGCGGCCCATCACGATGAAGACCTTGCAGCGCGGGTCCATCGCACCCGAGGTCCACCACTTGCGGCCGTTGATGATGTAGTCGTCGCCGTCGCGGACGATCGAGGTCTCGATGTTGCGGGCGTCGGAGGAGGCCACCGCCGGCTCGGTCATCGAGAAACCGCTGCGGATCTCACCGGCCAGCAGGGGCTCGAGCCACTGCTTCTTCTGCTCCGGCGTGCCGAACATGTGCAGCACTTCCATGTTGCCGGTGTCGGGTGCGGCGCAGTTGACGGCCTCCGGCGCGATCTCGCCGCTCCAGCCGGTCAGCTCGGCCAGCGGGGCGTACTCCAGGTTGGTCAGCCCGGACTCCGAGGGCAGGAACAGATTCCACAGTCCGCGTTGCCTGGCCTTGGCCTTCAGCTCCTCCACCACCGGCGGGACGGTGTGGGACTGTGGGCCCGCCGCCGCGCGGTACTCGTCGTAGGAGGCCTCGGCCGGCAACACCTCGCTGACCATGAACTCGGTGAGACGCTGGTGGTAGTCCGCGCCCTTGGCTGACATGGCGAAATCCATGCCGCCACGATATACAGCGCCTTCTCCTGTTTATCGGGGCGTCCACCGATTGGGGGACACCGACGTCGTCCACGGATGGGTCCGGCCGGTGGACGGTCCGGTCGGCCCGGCGGCGCGACAGTGGTGTCATGAGCAACGCGGTCAAGACCTACCCCGCCTACTTCACCTCCCGTCAGGCCGGTGTCTTCGAGCCCACCCCGTCGGCGGCGGGCTACTGGGGCGATGGCCTGCTGAGCGGACCGGCGGTGGCCGGCCTGGCCGCCCGGGCACTGGAACTCCGCCACGGCGCTCCGGACCTGCAGCCGGCCCGGTTCACCATCGACCTCTTCAAGCCGGCCCGCCAGCTGCCCACCCGGGTCCAGACCCGGCTGATCCGCGACAGTCGCCGGGCCCGGTACGCGGAGTGCGACATCCTTCAGGGCGACTGGATCGTCGCCAGGGCGACGCTGGTGCAGTACCGGCGTTCGCAGGCGCCGCAGGGGCAGGGCTGGACGGCGCCCGCCGTCGGTTTCACCCCGCCCGAGGGGGCCGCCGGCGACGTCGTGTTCATCGGCAGCGACGAGGCCGGCTGGAGCGCGATGGGCGAGCAGCACCAGAACCCGTCCCGCAAGCGCGCCTACTACCGGGGCCTGGAGGTCGTCGACGGCGAGGCGGCCGGTCCGTTCGTCCGGTCGGTGATCGTCGGTGAGGCGGCCGCCAATCTGGTCGCACACCTGGGCACCGCCGGCATCGGCTATATCAACGGCGATCTGACCGTGGCGCTGTCCCGGCTTCCGAAGAGCGAATTCATCGGGGTGCAGGCGGATTCGCAGTGGGCCGAGGCCGGGATCTCGGTGGGCAGCGCGACGATGTTCGACGACGCCGGCCCGTTCGGAACGGCGATGGTCACCTCGCTGGCCAACCCGGCCGCCCAGATCGACTTCGCCGCGGGCACCACGGTCGAAGCGCCCGGCTCGGAATTGTTCTCCCGATGAAGGTCTGGTTCATCACCGGCACCTCCCGCGGACTGGGCCGGGAGTGGGCAGCCGCCGCCCTGCGCCGCGGGGACGCGGTGGCGGCCGCCGCCCGGGACACCGCGGCGCTGGACGGACTGGTCGCCGAATTCGGCGACGCCGTGCTGCCCCTCCGGCTCGATGTCACCGACCGCACCGCCTGCTTCGCCGCCGTCGCGCAGGCCCACGAACACTTCGGCCGGCTCGACGTGGTCGTCAACAACGCCGGCACCGGACAGTACGGGTTCGTCGAGGAACTCTCCGAGGCTGACATCAGGGCTCAGTTGGAGACCAACTTCCTCGGAGCCGTGTGGGTGGTCCAGGCCGCGTTGCCGTATCTGCGCGGCCAGGGTGGCGGCCACATCCTGCAGGTGTCCTCGATCGGCGGGGTCACCGCATTCCCGCAACTCGGCGCCTACCACGCCTCGAAGTGGGCTCTGGAAGGACTGTCACAGTCACTGGCCCAGGAGGTGGCGCCGTTCGGGGTGCGGGTGACGATCGTCGAACCCGGCGGCTTCAACACCTCCTGGGTCGGTTCGGCCGGTCAGGCGACCCGGCACCCGGACTATGCCGAGGCGCACCGCATCGCCGATCTGGCCCGGGATCAGCGGATGGACCTCAACGGCGATCCCGGCAGTTCGGCCGCGGCCGTCATGGCCGTCGTCGACGACGAGGATCCGCCGCTGCGGATCTTCCTCGGCGAGGCCCCGTTTCACCTCGCCCGGGCCGACTACGAGCGCCGGCTGGCCACCTGGGAGCAGTGGCAGCCGGTTGCCGCATCAGCAGGGCGAGTGGCGCGGTGAATGCCAGAATCAGCGCCGTGAAGGTGCTGTGGATGCTGCGCTGGGACCTGCTCGCCGTCCTGGTGGTCGCCGGTCTGATGATGTGGCTCTCGGACAAGGTCCCGTTCGCCGGCGTGGCCCAGATCGTCCCTTTGATGGGTGTGGTGGTGTCGATCTTCATCGGCTTCCGCAACAGCAGTGCGTATGCCCGATGGTGGGAGGCCCGCACGCTGTGGGGAACCCTGGCGTCCAACGCACGGGCATTGAGCAATTCGCTGATCGCCGCCGAGAATCCGGGCGCATCCATGGCTGCTGACGCCGACCGGATGCGCCGTCGGCAGGCCCGGCACGCGTACCAGTTGGCGGCCGAACTCCGCGGCATCCCCCCTGTCGTCGACGTCGCCGCGCTGACCCCTGAGGATCCCGCGGCAGCCAGTGCCGCCGAGTTGATGACGCTGCAAGCCGGGGACATCCACAGCCTGGTCGCCGCCGACAAGATCGACCGGCAGGCCCGCAGCGTGCTGGTCAACATCAACACAGCGCTGACGAATGCGGCCGGTGGACTCGAACGGACGTTGCGTCAGCCGATCCCGGTCCCCTACGACATGTTCATCCGCGCGGTGGCGTGGTTCTTCGCGATCATGGTGTGCACCCGCCTGGACACCGCCGGCCACGACAGCGCGGTGGGACTCGTGGCGGGCGTGCTGGTGATGATGCTGTTCGTGATCGCCGAACGGTTCGGGCACTTCATCGCCACCCCGATGGCCGACACCCCGTTCGGACTGCCGGTGGACCGGTTCTGTGCCGACATCGCCGCGGATCTGCTCGGGTCTGCGGATAAGCTGCCGACGTCGAAAACGACCGATAGTCGGTTGAGCGAGGAGAAGTGAGGCGACCGTGACCGAACCCTTCCGACTGAACCGACGGCTGTTCCTGGCCGGCAGCCTGGCCGCCGGCGCCGGGGTGCTGGGCGCGTGCAGCAAGACCGCAGCGCCCGGCGTCACCGCCCTGACCGCACAGCCGACCGCAGTGCCCGGCAGCCTCGACGCCGCGATCAAGGCGGCCGAGGCGGCCCGCCCGCACACCGGCCGCACCGTCAACGCCGTCCTGAACCCGCGGCCGGTGACCGTCGACATCGGCGGCAAGGTGGTCAAGACCCTCGGCTACTCCGACACCATCCCCGGTCCGATGATCCGGGCGAACGTCGGCGACGAACTCGAGGTCGTCGTCAACAACCAGTTGAGCAAACCCACCTCGATGCACTGGCACGGCATCGCCCTGCAGAACGACATGGACGGCGCGATGCCGGCCACGCCGAACGTCCCGGCCGGTGCGTCGTTCACCTACAAGTTCTCCGTCCCGGACGCCGGAACCTACTGGGCGCACCCACACACCGGCGTCGAACTGGACACCGGCCTGTACATCCCGATCATCGTCGACGACCCCAAGGATGCCGGGTCCTATGACACCGAGTGGATCGTGATGATGGACGACTGGACCGACGGTGTCGGCCGCTCACCGGAGCAGATCCTCGCCGACCTGGAGAAGGGCGGCATGGGCGCCATGGGCGGGCCCGGCGGCATGGGTGGCATGAGCGGAATGGGCGGCGGTGAGAGCAAGCTGCTCGGCGGTGATCCGGGTGACGTGATCTACCCGTACTACATCATCAACGGCCGGATCCCTGAGGCCCCAACGACTTTCACCGCGAAGCCGGGTCAGCGCATCCGGATCCGGTTCATCAACGCCGGCTCGGACACCGCGTTCCGGGTGGCGCTGGCCGGACACACGATGACCGTCACCCACACCGACGGTTTCCCGGTGGTGCCCACTGAGGTGGACGCCCTGCTGCTCGGCATGGGTGAGCGCTACGACGTGATCGTCACCGCGGCCGACGGCATGTTCCCGTTGGTGGCACTGGCCGAGGGGAAGAACGCCCAGGCGCGCGCGCTGCTGTCCACCGGCGCCGGCAGCGTCCCACCGATGGGTTATGAACCGGCGGAACTCAACGGCCGCGTCGGCACGGTGGACATGTTCACCGCAACCCCCGAGGCTCAGCTGAAATTCACCAAGGCGGACAACGAGATTCAGGCCGACCTCACCGCGTCGGACACCAAGTACCAGTGGGGCGTCAACGGTCCCTACCCGGACAACAAGCCGTTGACGATCAAGCAGGGTCAGCAGGCGGTCATGACGTTCACCAACAAGTCCCGGATGTGGCACCCGATGCACCTGCACGGGCACACCTTCTCGGTGCTCAACGACAAGGGCGAACTCGGTGCCCGTAAGGACACCGTCATCGTGGTGCCGAACCAGTCGGTGAAGATCGCGATCCTCGCCGACAATCCCGGATACTGGCCGATGCACTGCCACAACACGTATCACGCCGAGGCGGGCATGCTCACGACGTTCGATTACCTGGTCTGATCCCATGCGCGAGACGTTCAACAACCAGCGCGTGCGGGTCGTGGTCGCCGATGACCATCCGCTGTTTCGTGAGGGCCTGGTGCGGGCGCTGACCAGCAGTGGTCAGGTGGAGGTGATCGGCGAGGCCGAAAACGGCCCGGCCGCACTGGAATTGATCCAGCAGCACAAGCCTGAGGTCGCCCTGCTGGACTATCAGATGCCGGGTATGGACGGGGCCCAGGTGGCCGCTGCGGTGGTGCGTGACGAGCTGCCGACCCGGGTCCTGCTGGTCTCCGCGCACGCCGACGCCGCGCTGGTCTACCACGCCCTCCAGCAGGGTGCGGCGGGCTATCTGCCCAAGGAGTCCTCGCGCAGCGAGATCATCAATGCGGTGCTCGACTGTGCCGCCGGCCGCGATGTGGTGGACCCCAAGCTGGCTTCGGGTCTGGCCGCCGAGATCCGCCGCCGTGCAGAGCCGTCCGGCCCGACGTTGAGTGCCCGCGAGCGTGAGGTGCTCAAGCTGATCGCCGACGGCGGCAGCATCCCGATGATCGCCAAACAACTCTTCCTGGCGCCCTCGACGGTGAAGACACATGTGCAGCGGCTCTACGAGAAACTCGGCGTCGGCGACCGGGCGGCGGCGGTTGCCGAGGCCATGCGCCGGGGCCTGCTGGAGTAACCGTGCGGGCTACCACCGAACGGGTGATGGACTTCCTCACCATCAACCCGCTGCGGATCCGGTCCTTCCTGAGACTGGCGCTGATCGTGCTGATCGCCCTGCTGGTCTCGCTGACCCATACCGAGCACTGGCTCGACGACGTGTTCGTCGTGATCATGAGCCTGTATGCGGTGGCGGCCGTGGCGTGGATGTTCGCGGTGTTCAATGTCGAGCCGCCACCGCGCTGGTTCGCCTGGGCGTCGACCATCACCGACGTCGCCTTCGTCTTCGCGCTGTGCGTCGTCTCGGGCGGTGCGACGGTCTGGCTGCTGCCGATCTTCTTCCTGCTGCCGATCTCGGTGGTCTTCCTGGACAGCCCCCTGAGCACCGCCGTGCTGACCCTGATCGGCGCGGCCGGCTACCTGCTGGCCTGGTTCGTCTACGCGGTGCGCGACGAGATGGCCGAGATCCCGCCGGTGGTCTACGTCCAGGTCGGCTGCCTGCTGTGGCTGGCGCTCGCGCTGACCGCGTTGTCGTTCACGCTCAAACGGCGCGCGGTCCGGGAGCAGACCCTGCTGGAGGTCCGTCGCCGGCTGGTGTCCGAGGCGATGCAGGCCGACGAACGGCACAGCCGCGAACTCTCCGAGCAGTTGCACGACGGCCCGTTGCAGAATCTGCTGGCCGCCCGGCTGGATCTGGAGGATCTGCGGGCCAACCCCACCGACGAGGGCTTCGACCGGCTGGATTCCACCCTTCGCGAATCGGCCGCGGCGCTGCGCACCACGGTGTCCACCCTGCATCCCCAGGTGCTCGACCAGGTCGGCCTGTCCGCCGCGGTGGGCGATCTGGTCGCCAAGTTCGAGCAGCGCTGGGGGATACCGGCCGACGTCGACATCGACGACGTCGGGCAACCCGGCTGCCGGGCGATGATCTTCCGGGCCGCCCGGGAACTGCTGGGCAACGTGGCCAAGCACGCCCGGGCCCGGGTGGTCCACGTCGACCTGCACCGCACCGGCGACGTCGTGACGTTGCGGGTGGCCGACGACGGTGCCGGATTCGACCCCGCGGTGCTGGCCCGGCGGGTCGCCGAGGGGCACATCGGGCTGGCCTCCCTGGTGGTCGGCATCGGCGCGATGGGCGGCTCGGTCGAGGTGGACACCGCCCCGGGTTCGGGGACCTCGGTGACCGTCTCGATGAACGACCAACCGGCTCACACCGCGCCTCCCCCAGACGGGGGAACTGGCCTTATCCTCCCCGTTCCGGCTCGGGGCTAGCGCGCCCCAGAGGTTAGGGTGTCCTGATCGCCGGGGAAAGCCCCGGCATGTCCGCGTAAGAAAGCAAACGCAGAAGCTCATGACAGAAAATCAGACGACTATCGGCGTGGTCGCCGAGTCCGGCGCCGACGAGCGCCGGGTGGCGCTGGTGCCCAAGGCAGTCGCGTCGTTGGTGAACAGCGGAGTGGCCGTCGTGGTCGAATCCGGCGCCGGCGAGCGGGCGCTGCTGCCCGACGACCTCTACACCGCAGCCGGAGCGAAGATCGGCGACGCCTGGGGCGCCGACATCGTGGTCAAGGTGGCCCCGCCGAGCACCGCCGAGGTGGCCCGGTTGCGGGCCGGCCAGACCCTGATCGGATTCCTGGCCCCGCGCAACGCCGACAACCAGATCGGCGCGCTCAAGGCGGCCGGGGTGCAGGCCTTCGCGGTGGAGGCCATCCCGCGGATCTCCCGGGCCCAGGCCATGGACGCGTTGTCCTCCCAGGCCAACGTCGCCGGCTACAAGGCGGTGCTGCTGGCCGCCAGCGAGTCCACCCGGTTCTTCCCGATGCTCACCACCGCGGCCGGCACCGTGAAGCCGGCCACCGTGCTGGTGCTCGGCGTCGGTGTGGCCGGCCTGCAGGCGCTGGCCACCGCCCGGCGTCTCGGCGCCCGGACCACCGGTTACGACGTGCGCCCCGAGGTCGCCGACCAGGTGCGCTCGGTGGGCGCGCAATGGCTCGACGTCGGCATCGACGCCGCCGGTGAGGGCGGCTACGCCCGCGAGCTCACCGAGGACGAGCGCGCCCAGCAGCAGAAGAAACTCGAAGAGGCCATCGGCGGATTCGACGTCGTGATCACCACCGCACTGGTGCCCGGCCGACCGGCGCCCCGGCTGGTCACCGCCGCCGCGGTACAGGGCATGAAGCCGGGCAGCGTGGTCATCGACCTCGCCGGTGAAACCGGTGGCAACTGCGAGCTCACCGAGCCCGGTCAGACCGTCGTCAAGCACGGCGTCACCATCGCCTCGCCGCTGAATCTGCCGGCCACCATGCCCGAACACGCCAGCGAGTTGTACGCCAAGAACCTGACCTCGCTGCTGGAACTGCTCATCAAGGACGGTGCCTTGGCACCGGATTTCGACGACGAGGTCGTCTCGTCCTCCTGTGTTACTCGTGAGGTGGCGAACTGATGTACACCCAACTGCTGGCCAATCTCGCGATCCTGGTGCTCGCCGGGTTCGTCGGATTCGCGGTCATCTCCAAGGTGCCCAACACCCTCCATACCCCGCTGATGTCGGGCACCAACGCCATTCACGGCATCGTGGTGCTCGGCGCGCTGCTGGTGCTGGGAAACCTCTCGGCCGACGCGCACTGGGGCGTGCGGATCATCGCGTTCATCGCGCTGGTCTTCGGCACTCTCAACGTGATCGGCGGCTTCCTGGTGACCGACCGGATGCTCGGAATGTTCAAGGGCAAGAAGGACAAAGCCCTTACCGCCGCTGAGGCGGCCAAGGCGAAGGAGCTCACCAAGTGAACTACCTCGTCGACGTTCTCTACATCTTCGCCTTCGCGCTGTTCATCTACGGTCTGTCCGGTCTGACCGGACCCAAGACCGCGGTGCGCGGCAACTGGATCGCCGCCACCGGTATGGGCATCGCGGTGATCGCCACCCTGATCAAGATCCGCGACACCGCATCGATCAACTGGATCCTCATCGTCGCCGGCCTGGCGGTTGGTGTGATCCTCGGCGTGCCGCCGGCCAAGAAGACCAAGATGACGGCCATGCCGCAGCTGGTCGCGCTGTTCAACGGTGTCGGCGGTGGCACTGTCGCGTTGATCGCCTGGGCGGAATTCATTGAGACCAAGGGCTTTTCGGAGTTCAAGCCCGACCAGTCACCGACGGTGGCACTGGTGGTCGGATCGCTGTTCGCGGCGGTCATCGGCTCGGTCTCGTTCTGGGGATCGCTGGTCGCCTTTGCGAAGCTGCAGGAGAACATCATCCCGAAGAACGTCGAGAAGGCATTCGTCAAGGGTGCCAAGTTCTTCCAGGCGGCCAATATCGTCCTGCTGATCGCAGCCGTCGCGGCCGCGGTCTACATCGGGCTGAACAAGGGCCTGTCGGTCTGGTGGATCGTCCTGCTTCTGATACTCGCCGGCATCATGGGTCTGTTCGTGGTGTTCCCGATCGGCGGCGCGGATATGCCGGTGGTCATCTCGCTGCTCAACGCGATGACCGGGTTGTCCGCTGCGGCAGCCGGTTTGGCGCTCAACAACACCGCGATGATCGTCGCCGGCATGATCGTCGGCGCCTCCGGTTCCATCCTGACCAACCTGATGGCCGTCGCGATGAACCGGTCCATCCCGGCGATCGTGTTCGGCTCCTTCGGCGGCACCGACGCCGTCGGCGGTCCGGCCGGCGGCGACCAGGGGCCGGTCAAGGCCACCTCGGCCGCCGACGCCGCGATCCAGATGGCGTACGCCAACCAGGTGATCGTGGTGCCCGGCTACGGCCTGGCCGTCGCACAGGCCCAGCACGCGGTCAAGGAGATGGCGGACCTGCTGGAGTCCAAGGGCGTCGAGGTCAAGTACGCCATCCATCCGGTGGCCGGCCGGATGCCCGGGCACATGAACGTGTTGCTGGCCGAGGCCGACGTCGCCTACGACGCGATGAAGGAAATGGACGACATCAACGGCGAATTCCCTCGCACCGACGTGACATTGGTGATCGGGGCGAATGACGTCACCAATCCGGCCGCGCGCACGGATCCGTCCAGTCCGATCTTCGGCATGCCGATCCTCAACGTCGACCAGTCCCGGTCGGTCATCGTGCTCAAGCGGTCGATGTCGTCGGGTTACGCCGGTATCGAGAACCCGCTGTTCTTCGGCCCGACCACTTCGATGCTGTTCGGCGACGCGAAGAAGTCGGTCGGCGAGGTCACCGAGGAACTCAAGAACCTCTAGCCCAGCCGGACGGTCTCCAGCGCGGCCCTGAAGTCGTCGGAGATCGGCACGGGACCGTTCTCTCCGACCAGCACCAGCACGGTGTCGCACACGCCGATGCAGTTGCCGTTGATGAACAGCGCGGTGCAGGCGATGTAGGAGGTTCGGCCGATCCGGCCCACGCCCGCCCCGGTCTGAATCAGCGCCGGCCAGTGCGCCTCGGCCAGGAAGTGCACGGCGTTCTGCGAGGTGACGATCCGCAGCGGCCGGTTGCCGGGGGTGTACGCGCTGGCGAGCAACTCGCGGTTCATCGTCGCGCGGGCGTTCTCGTGCAGCGACTCCAGCGCCAGGTTGTTCAGATGGGCGTTGGCGTCCATGTCGCCGTAGCGGGCGGCGATCTCACCGATGCGTGGGTAGGAATCCAGCCGCAGTCGCATCGGGTCGGGCCGGGCTGCGGTCGTGGTCGGATCGGTCACAAGTCCGGCAGCTTAAACTCTGTTGTGCGTTCCGACGGCATTGATCCCGACCGATTGGCGGTGACGCTCGCCGTCCTGGCCGAACTCAACGAACTCGACGAGGACCATCCGGACTTCATCACGGTCCGCCGGGCTACCGCGAAGATGTTCAAGTCGGTGAAGAAGACCCGTCGCCGGGAGAAGCGCGACGAGATCGCCGAGGCCGACCGCGCCGTGGTCGCCGCGACCGCCACCGGCGCCTCCGACCGGATCGACGACGAGACCCGCGGTATCCCGCTGTCCACGTCGACCACCGCGCCGAGTGCGGGCACGCTGCTGCGATCGCGGGCCTGCTACATCTGCAAGAGGCACTACACCCGGGTCGACGCGTTCTATCACCAGCTGTGCCCGGAGTGCGCGGCGTTCAGCCACGCCAAGCGCGACGCGCGCACCGACCTGACCGGCAAGCGCGCCCTGCTCACCGGCGGCCGGGCGAAGATCGGCATGTACATCGCGCTGCGCCTGCTTCGCGACGGCGCCCACACCACGATCACCACCCGGTTCCCCCGGGACGCGGTGCGACGGTTCTCCAGCCTGCCGGACGCCGAGGACTGGCTGCACCGGTTGCGGGTGGTGGGCATCGACCTGCGCGACCCGGCTCAGGTGGTCGGCCTCGCCGACGCCGTCGCTGCGGCCGGGCCGCTGGACATCCTGATCAACAACGCCGCCCAGACGGTGCGCCGATCCCCGGGCGCCTATGCGCCGCTGGCCGAGGCCGAACTGGCCCCGCTGCCGGACGGCCCACTGCCGGAACTGCTGACCTTCGGCCACACCAACGATCCGCATCCCCAGGCGCTGGCCGCCTCGGTGGCCAGCCACCCGATCCTGGCCGCCGCCGCCTCGCAGGCGGACGAACTCACGGCCGCAGCGATGACGGCCGGGTCGAGCTCACTGGAGCGACTGGCCGCCGGAACCGCCATCGACGCCGGCGGCCTGATCCCCGATGAGAACCACATCAACAGTTGGACCCAGCACGTGCACCAGGTCGAGCCGCTGGAGATGCTCGAGGTCCAATTGGCCAATGCCACAGCGCCGTTCATCCTCATCAGCCGGCTGCGCCCGTCGATGGCGGCATCGCCGGCCCGGCGCAAGTACGTCGTCAACGTCTCGGCGATGGAAGGCGTGTTCTCCCGCCGCTACAAGGGTCCGGGGCATCCGCACACCAACATGGCCAAGGCCGCGCTCAACATGCTGACCCGCACCAGCGCGGGGGAGATGTTCGAGACCGACGGAATCCTGATGACGGCCGTCGACACCGGGTGGATCACCGACGAACGCCCGCACTTCACCAAGATCCGGCTGGCGGAGGAGGGCTTCCACGCGCCGCTCGATCTGGTCGACGGGGCGGCACGGGTCTACGACCCGATCGTGTCGGGCGAGGCCGGCGTCGACCTCTACGGGGTGTTCCTCAAGGACTACCGCCGGGCAGACTGGTGAATGACTAGAGTCCGGCAGGCGCGCCGCATCTTCGCCGTTCTCGTCGCACTCTCGCTTTCCGTCGCGGGTTGCAGCACTTCCGGTGCGCCGATGAGTGCCCGGCAGGAACCGATGTTGTTCTATGCCAAGAACGGCTCGGTCTACCTGGCCGACATGACGGGCAGTGGGCTGACGGGCACTGGGCTGACGGGTACTGCGCCGAGGAGACTGACCGACGGCCCCGGTGACAGTTGGCCCGCGCCGTCACCTGACGGCACGCGGGTGGCATACGTCCATAAGACCGATCCGGATCAGCCGGGCGGTGAGCTATGGCTGCTCGACATCGCCACCGGCCAGAAACGCCGGCTTGTCGATCCTGCCGCGTTGGTCCCGACGTTCGAAGGCGAGAGCCACACCGGTGTCGAGGCGCCTCGGTGGTCCCCGGCCGGTGACCGGATCGCCTTCCTCAAGTCCACCCTCGGCGGGGGCGGTTTCCTGCTGACCGCGGACGCCGGCACCGGTGCTGTGACGGCTCCACCGGAACCCCTGTTCGCCGACTTCGGCTATTCCTGGTCGCCCGACGGCAGCCGGATCGCCTGGGTGGGCGGACGCAGCGACGTCAGTCCCGTCGACGTCAACGTCCTCATCGTCGGCGGTCGGTCGACACCGTTGGTCAGAGGCACCAATGCGTTCGCCGTGACGTACGACGCCGACGGCCGTGCGGTCCTGTTCACCAACGGCGACGCCAACGGATCTCTTTTCGCCTCAACACCTTTCGTGTTCCGGGCCGGTGGCATCTACGCCGTCGATCCGCCCAACGGCCCGGCCCCACTGCTGGCCGGCGCCGGCGCGTATGCCGACATCCAGGCGTTGCCCAAGGGTGCCGTGGGCTTCAGCGAGTGGAGTGCCGATCAGCAGACCAGGACCATCCAGATCCTCGACCGACCCGGGAAGGTTCGCGCGATCGCCGACACCGACGGTGGTGCGCCTGCACCGGCCTGGCGTGGTGACCTGCTCGCCTACGTGGGGACGGCCGCCGACAAGCCGCTGATCGTCAGGCGCGGTGACCAAGACGAACGCCGGATTGATACCGGCGTCGATTCGTTCAGTTGGGCGGGCTAGACCGGGGGATACGCCGGCGTGCCGGTCCAGTCGGTCCCACGAAGGGCCCACGGGAACCAGCTGAAGAAGTACTCGATCTCGTCGGACGCGTCGTAATCGGGATTCGGATCCATCTCAAACCTCCAAGCGCGTGACTTCGACGGATGCGAGTGTAGCCCCGCGGGGCACGACCTCGGGGCCGATCGCCCGCCATTGCCTAAACTATCCAACTAGTTGATAGGGAGGGTGCCATGCCACCGGATAACGGGACGAGCCGCCGCGAGGAGCTGCTGGCGGTCGCCACCAGACTTTTCGCCGCGCGCGGTTACCACGGCACCCGGATGGACGACGTCGCCGACGTGGTGGGGCTGAACAAGGCGACGGTCTACCACTACTACGCCAGCAAGTCGCTGATCCTGTTCGACATCTACCGGCGGGCCGCGGAGAACACCCTGGCCGCGGTCCATGCCGACCCTTCGTGGTCGGCGCGGGAGGCGCTCTACCAATACACCGTTCGCCTGCTGACCAACATCGCCGAGAACCCGGAGGGCGCCGCGGTCTACTGGCAGGAGCAGCCCTACATCACCGAGTGGTTCACCGACGAGCAGGTCGCCGAGGTCCGGGAGAAAGAGGCCCAGGTATACGAGCATCTCTCCGGGCTGATCGACCGGGGCATCGCCAGCGGCGAGTTCTTCGAGTGCGACTCGCACGTGGTGGCCCTGGGCTACATCGGCATGACCATGGGCGCCTACCGCTGGCTTCGCCCCGACGGCCGGCGCACCGCCACGGAGATCGCCGAGGAGTTCTCCACCGCCCTGCTGCGCGGGCTGATCCGGGACGAGAAGATCCGGGTCGAATCCCCGCTGGGTTGTCCGCGGGAATCGGGCACCACGACCAGGAAGGCGGGCGTGTAGATGCCACTGGTGAGCAAGACCCTCGAGGTCGACGCCGAGTCCTCGACGATCCTGGCCATCGTCGCGGACTTCGAGGCCTACCCCCATTGGAACGACGAGGTGAAGGCCGTCTGGGTGCTGGCCCGCTACGACGACGGACGTCCCAGCCAGTTGCGCATCGACACCGAGATCCAGGGCCACGCCGGCACCTACATCCAGGCGGTCTACTACCCGAGCCCGGTGCAGATCCAGACCGTCATGCAGCAGGGCGACCTGTTCAGCAAGCAGGAGCAACTGTTCTCGGTGGTGGAGATGGGCCCGGTGAGCCTGCTGACCGTCGACATGGACGTCGAGACCTCGATTCCGGGCGTGCCGAACATGATGGTCAAGAAGATCGTCAACGATGCCCTCGAGCACCTGGCCGGCAACCTCAAGACCCGGGCCGAGCAGCTGGCCGGAAACGCCTGAAATATCGGCGCTTTTCGCGCAAGCTGACCGTGATGAACAGCGTGTCGACCGAACAGCCCTACCTGTCGCGCCGACAGAACTGGGTCACCCAGCTCGCCCGGCACGCGACCATGCAGCCCGACGCCACCGCGTTGCGATTCACCGGCCGGACCATCACCTGGGCGCAACTGCAACAGCGGGTGGCCCGGCTGGCCGCCGCCTTGCACCGCCGCGGCGTGGCGGCCGGCGACCGGGTGATGATCCTGATGCTCAACCGGCCCGAGTTCTTCGAGGCGACGCTGGCGGCCAATTCGCTCGGCGCCATCGCGGTGCCGGTGAACTTCCGGCTGACCCCGCCCGAGTTGGCCTATCTGGTGGAGAACTGCGGGGCGGCGGTCCTGATCACCGAGCCGATGCTGGCGCCGGTCGCCGCCGCGGTGCGCGAGATCGCCCCACTGCACCACCTGATCGTCGCCGAATCACCCTCATCGGACGGCGTCCTCGGCTACGAGGATCTGGTCGCCGAAGAGGGGGAGCCCGCACCCCCGGCTGACGTCCCCGGCGACAGCCCGGCGCTGATCATGTACACCTCCGGCACCACCGGTCATCCCAAGGGCGCGGTGCTCACGCACGCCAACCTGGCCGGGCAGTCCATGACGGCGATCTACACCAACCCCCCCGAGCTCGGTCACGACGTCGGCTTCGTCGGGGTGCCGCTGTTCCACATCGCCGGAATCGGCATGCTGCTGCCGGCGATGACGTTGGGCGCGCCCACCGTGATCTACCCGCTGGGGGCCTTCGACCCGGGTGACCTGCTCGACGTGCTGGAAGCCGAGAAGGTCACCGGGATCTTCCTGGTGCCGGCGCAGTGGCAGGCGGTCTGCGCCGAACAGCAGGCCCGGCCCCGGCGGCTGTCGCTGCGGACGCTGTCCTGGGGCGCCGCGCCGGCCTCGGACACCCTGCTGCGGCAGATGGCGCAGACCTTTCCGAACTGCAAGATCATCGCGGCCTTCGGCCAGACCGAGATGTCGCCGGTCACCTGCATGCTGCTCGGTGAGGACGCGATCCGGAAACTCGGTTCGGTGGGAAGAGTCGTCCCGACGGTGGCCGCCCGGGTGGTCGACGACGAGATGAACGACGTCGGAGTAGGCGAGGTCGGCGAGATCGTCTACCGGGCGCCCACCCTGATGGCCGGCTACTGGAACAACCCGCAGGCCACCGCAGAGGCCTTCGCCGGCGGCTGGTTCCACTCCGGCGATCTGGTCCGGATGGACGCCGAGGGTTACGTCTGGGTGGTCGATCGCAAGAAGGACATGATCATCTCCGGCGGGGAGAACATCTACTGCGCCGAGGTGGAGAACGTTCTGGCCGCCCACCCGGACATCGTCGAGGTGGCGGTGATCGGCCGGCCGGACGAGAAGTGGGGCGAGGTGCCGGTCGCGGTGGCCGCCGTCTCCGATCCGGGAGTGCGCCTGGCGGATCTCGACGGGTTCCTCAACGAACATCTGGCCCGGTACAAGCATCCGAAGGCGCTGGAGATCGTCGATTCGTTGCCCCGCAACCCAGCCGGTAAGGTCCTGAAAACCGAGTTGAGAGCGCGTTTCGGGGCAGGACAAAAACAGACCGGGGGTCAATAGTGGCGATGCTGCATACGGCCTGTGAGCCGTCGGGTACATTCCTGTGGTCTTGGTTACTACCTACCGGTAGGGAGACGTTCATCACTCGTTCGGGGCAGGGAGGCCATGTGTCAGAGAGCGTGACCCCATGACCACTGCGAGTTACCTGCGTAAGCGGTTCGACGGCCCCATGCAGGCCATGGGCGGCTTCTTCAAGATGTGCGTGCTCACCGGCAAGGCGTTGACCCGGCCTTTCCAGTGGAAAGAGTTCGTTCAGTACAGCTGGTTCCTGATGACGGTCGCGCTGCTGCCGACCTTCGCCATGTCGATCCCGCTGACCGTGCTCATCATCTTCATCTTCAACCTGCTGCTGCAGGAGTTCGGTGCGGCCGACGTCTCCGGCGCGGGTGCGGCACTGGCCTCGGTGACCCAGCTCGGCCCGCTGGTGACCGTGCTGGTGGTCGCCGGCGCCGGTTCGACCGCCATCTGCGCCGACCTCGGCGCCCGCACGATCCGCGAGGAGATCGACGCCCTCGAGGTGCTCGGCATCGATCCGATCCACCGCCTGGTGGTGCCTCGCGTGGCGGCGGCCATGTTCGTCGCCGTGCTGCTCAACGGAGCGGTGATCACCATCGGCCTGATCGGCAGCTTCATGTTCGGCGTCGGGCTGCAGAACATCTCGGCCGGCGCCTACCTGCAGACACTCACCCTGGTGACCGGCCTTCCCGAAGTGATCATCTCGATCGCCAAGGCGTTGACCTTCGGCCTGATCGCCGGATTGGTGGGTTGCTACCGCGGCCTGACCGTCGGCGGCGGCGCCAAGGGCGTGGGCATCGCGGTGAACGAGACTCTGGTGCTGTGCGTGGTCGCGCTGTTCGCGGTCAACGTCATCTTCACCACCATCGGCGTTCGATTCGGAACGGGGCGATAGATGGCGACGACAGCGGTACCGTCACGGTTCCCCCGGGTTCCGGGCGCTCTGGACAAACTGGCGAGCCTGCCGAGCCGGGCCCTGACCAGCACCGGCAAGGTCTCCTGGTTCGCGATCGAGGCCATCAAGGAGATCGCGCACGCGTTGCGGTACTACCGCAAGGAGATCGTCCGGCTGATCGCCGAGACCGGCATGGGCGCCGGCGCGATGGCCGTGGTCGGCGGCACCGTCGCCATCGTCGGCTTCGTCACCCTCTCGGCCGGATCCCTGATCGCCATCCAGGGTTTCGCCTCGCTGGGCAACATCGGCGTCGAGGCCTTCACCGGCTTCCTCGCGGCCATGGTCAACGTCCGCCTGACCGCCCCGGTGGTGACCGGTGAGGCGCTGGCGGCCACCGTCGGCGCCGGCGCCACCGCCGAACTCGGCGCGATGCGGATCTCCGAGGAGATCGACGCGCTGGAGGTGATGGGCATCAAGTCCATCTCCTACCTGGTCTCCACCCGTCTGGTGGCCAGCGCCGTGGTGATCATCCCGCTGTACGCGATGGCGCTGATCATGGCGTTCGCCTCCGCACAGTTGACCACCACGGTCCTCTACGGGCAGTCCAGCGGAACCTATGAGCACTATTTCCACACGTTCCTGCGGCCCAACGACGTGTTCTGGTCGTTCATCGAGGTCATCATCATCTCGGTGATCGTGATGATCAATCACTGCTACTTCGGCTACAACGCCAGCGGCGGCCCGGTCGGCGTCGGCGAGGCCGTCGGTAAGTCCATGCGGGCCTCCCTGGTGGTGGTCCAGTTCGTCGTCCTGGGAGCTTCGTTGGCGCTGTACGGCACCGACCCGAACTTCAACCTGACGGTGTGATGACGATGACCGCACCCCAGGCACCCCTGAACCCGCCCCGCACCCCGCCGCTGAAGCTGGCGGGCCTGATCCTCCTGATCGTCACCGCGATCATCGTGACGTTCATCCTGCTTGAGTTCCGCGGCAAGCTGACGCCCAAGACCCAGCTGACGATGATGTCCAGCCGAGCGGGCCTGGTGATGGACCCGCAGTCCAAGGTCACCTACAACGGCGTGGAGATCGGCCGGGTCAGCAAGATCCTGGCGGCGACCGACGCCGGAAAGCCGGCCGCCAAGCTGGTGATGGACGTCGATCCGAAGTTCATCAAGCTGATCCCGGCCAACGTGGTGGGCGACATCCAGGCCACCACGATCTTCGGCAACAAGTACGTCTCGCTGTCGAGCCCGGCGAACCCGACGTCGAAGCGGATCAGCAGCTCCGACGTGATCGACGCCCGTAGCGTCACCACCGAGTTCAACACTCTCTTCGAGACCGTCACCGGTATCGCCGAGAAGATCGACCCGGTCAAGCTCAACCTGACCCTGTCGGCGACCGCCGAGGCGCTCACCGGCCTGGGCACCAAGTTCGGCCAGGCGCTGGTCAACACCAACGTGGCGCTGGACGACATCAACCCGCGGCTGGGTCGCTTCCAGCTCGGCATGCAGAAGCTGACCGGCCTGGCTGACGTCTACACCGCGGCCGGCCCGGACTTCTGGGACGCGATCGACAACGCGCTGACCACCGCCCGCACCCTGAACAACCAGCGCGGCGATCTTGACGCCACGCTGCTGGCAGCGGCCGGGTTCGGCAACACCGGCGCCGACGTATTCGAGCGTGGCGCACCGTATTTCGTGCGCCTGATGTCCGACCTGGTGCCCACCTCGCAGCTGCTGAACACCTACAGCCCCTCGCTGGCCTGCATGGTGAAGAAGTATGCCGATGTGCTGCCGGCGGCACTGGACGCCTTCGGCGGCAACGGCTACTCGCTGGCCGACCACGCCCAGCTGATCGGCGCCCCGAACCCGTACGTCTATCCGGACAACCTGCCGCGGGTCAACGGCCGCGGCGGTCCCGGCGGTGCGCCGGGCTGCTGGCAGGACGTAACCCGGGATTTCTGGCCGGCGCCGACCCTCGTCGTCGACGATGGCGCCTCGCTTGCTCCGTACAACCACTTCGAACTCGGTATGCCGATTCTCACTGAGTACGTCTGGGGCCGTCAGGTGGGGGAGAACACGATCAACCCATGAGTATCAAAGGCACGGCGATCAAGCTCGCCCTCTTCTCATTCGTGCTGCTGCTGTGCACCGCGTTGCTCATCGTGGTGTTCGGTCAGCTGCGCTTCCAGCGCTACAACCACTACACCGCCGAGTTCAGCAACGGCAGTGGCGTCAAGGGCGGCGACTTCATCCGCGCGGGCGGCGTGGAGGTCGGCAAGGTCGCCGACGTGCGTCTCACCGAGAACGGTCAGCGCGTGATCATCGACATGAAGGTCGACCGGTCGCTGCCGCTCTACCAGTCCAGCACCGCCCAGATCCGCTACGCCAACCTGATCGGTGACCGCTTCGTCAACCTGGAGCGCGGCACCGGCGAGGGCGCTGACCGGGTGCTGCCCCCGGGTGGATTCATCCCGGTGGCCCGCACCCAGCCGGCGCTGGACCTCGACGCACTGATCGGCGGTTTCAAGCCGCTGTTCAAGTCGCTCGATCCCGAGAAGGTCAACAACATCGCCTCGTCCCTGGTGACGGTGTTCCAGGGCCAAGGCGGCACGGTTGCCGACATCCTGCGCCAGACCGGCGAGCTGACCTCCACGCTGGCCGATCGCGACAAGGCCATCGGTGAGGTGATCACCAACCTCAACACCGTGCTCACCACGGTGAACAAGCATCAGAAGGCCTTCGACTCGACGGTCAACGACTTCGAGGTGCTCATCACCGGCCTCAAGAACCGGGCGGATCCGCTGGCCACCGCTGTGGCCGACATCAGCACCGCCTCCGGCACGCTGGCCGGGCTGCTCAGTGACAACCGGCCGCAGCTGCAGTCGACCCTGACCAACCTGGAGACCGTCCAGTCGGCGTTCGCCGACAACCCGGACAAGCTGGAGAAGCTGATCTCGGAATACCCGCCGGCGATCAACCTGATCGGTCGCGTGGGCGGTATCTACGGCGACTTCTTCAACTTCTACCTGTGCGACCTCACCCTGACGCTCAACGGCTTGCAGCCGGGCGGTCCGGTGCGTGAAGTGCGGATCACCAAGCAGCCGACGGGGAGGTGCACGCCGCAATGAGGACTCTCCAAGGATCCGATCGCGTCAAGGTAGGTCTGCTCGGCCTGCTCATCCTGGTGATGGTGGTCGGGGTGGGCCAGAGCTTCGCCAGCATCCCGATGCTGTTCGCCAAGCCGATGTACTACGCGCACTTCGCCGACGCGGCCGGCGCCGCTCCCGGCGACAAGGTGCGGATCAGCGGTATGAACGTGGGCCAGATCAAGTCGCTCAAGATCGAGGGCGACCGGGTCAGGGTCGGCTTCACCCTCGGCGACAACCGGATCGGCTCGGACAGCCGGCTGTCCATCCGCACCGACACCATCCTCGGCAAGCGGGTGATGGAGATCGAGAACCGTGGCAACAAGCCGCTGGCGGTCAACGGTGTGCTGCCGCTGGATCAGAGCACCACGCCGTACCAGCTGTACGACGCCTTCTCGGATCTGACCACCACGACCGCGGGCTGGGATCTCGACAGCGTCAAGAAGTCGCTGAACGTGCTGAGCGAGACCCTGGACTCCAGCACCCCCGAACTGAAGGCCGCCCTGGACGGCGTCGCCCGCTTCTCCGACACCATCGGCAAGCGTGACGATCAGTTCAAAGACCTTCTGGCACAAGCGAACAAGGTCGCCTCGGTGCTCGGTAACCGCAGCGATCAGATCAACCGGCTGCTGGTGAACTCCAATTACCTGCTGGCCGCGGTCAACCAGCGCAGCCGCGAGGTCGATGTGCTGCTGGAGAACGTCTCCGCGGTCTCCCAGCAGTTCGCCGGGTTCATCGATGACAACCCGAACCTCAACCACGTGCTGACCCAGCTGGACACCATCAGCACGATCCTGGCCAAGCACAAGGACGACCTGGCCTACTCGATCACCACGGCCTCGAAGTTCATGGGCGCGCTGGCCGAGTCGATCAGCTCCGGCCCGTACTTCAAGACGCTGGTGGCCAACCTGATCCCGTATCAGATGATGCAGCCGTTCGTCGACGCCGCGTTCAAGGGACGCGGTATCGACCCGGAGGAGTTCTGGCGCAACGCGGGCCTGCCGGCCTTCCGCCTCCCGGATCCCAACGGCGCCACCCAGGCCAACGGCGCACCGCCGGCCGCTCCGAACGTGCTCGAGGGCACCCCGGAGTTCCCCGGTCCCGCTGTTCCGCCCGGAAACCCGTGCTCCTACACGCTGCCGGCAGCCAACCCCCAGACCCCGGGCAATCCGCTGCCCTGCGCGGGCCTGGACCAGGGCCCGTACGGTCTGGGTCAGTTCGGTCCGATCGACGGTGTGCAGCACCTGCCGATGAACCCCAACGGCGCGCTGCCCAACCACGGCGTGCCCGCGGCGGCCGTGCCGGGTGAGGCCGGACCGCTGGTTCCGGGCGCGCCCGGACCCGCGCTGGCTCCCGGTCCGCCCGGAGCCCGCACGATCCCGGTGCCGGACACGGTCATCGCTCCCACCGATCAGGGAGGGAACTAACCGATGTCCATCCGTAATCTGAGCCTGGGCAAGGTCTCCCGGACGTCGGCGGTCGTCGGCGCGCTTGCGGTGATCCTCGCCGTCGTAGCCGCGATCGTCGGCTACAAGCTCTACATCAAGGCCACCACCACCACGGTGACCGCGTACTTCGCCGATGCCCTTGCCGTCTATCCCGGCGACCGGGTGCAGATCATGGGCGTCAAGGTCGGCAACATCGACAGCGTCGAGCCGGCCGGCGACAAGATGAAGGTCGTGCTGTCCTACGACAGCAAGTACAAGGTGCCGGCCAACGCGACCGCCTCGGTCCTCAACCCGACGGTCGTCGCCTCGCGTGTGCTCCAGCTCTCGCCGCCGTACAGCGGCGGTCCGGTACTGGCCGACAATGCGGTCATCCCGCTGGAGCGGACCCAGGTTCCGGTCGAGTGGGACGACATCCGTAAGCAGCTCGACACCCTGGTCACCGAGCTCGGCCCGACGCCGAGTCAGCCCAAGGGCCCGATCGGCGATCTGGTCGACTCCCTTGCCAACAACCTCAGCGGCAAGGGCAAGCAGATCAACACCACCTTCCGGGCGCTCTCGGATGCCATCGGCGCCCTCAACGAGGGCCGTGGCGATCTGTTCGGCGTGACCAAGAGCCTGGCGCTGTTCGTCAACGCGCTGCACCAGAACGATGAGCAGTTCGTCGCGCTCAACAACAACCTCGCGCAGTTCACCTCGTCGCTGAACAACTCCGATCAGGAGGTTGCCAAGGCGGTGCGCGAAATCAACTCCCTGATGAAGACCGCGCGCAAGTTCGTCGACGACAACGGCACGGTGCTGGCCAAGGACATCAACAATCTGGCCGAGGTCACCAACACGCTGATGCAGCCGGATGCCCGCAACGGCATCGAGACGGCGCTGCACGTGTATCCGAACATGGCCGCGAACGTCAACAACATCTACCACCCGACGCATGGCGCGATCGTCGTCATCCCGGCGATTGCCAGCTGGGCCAACCCGATGCAGTTCATCTGCTCGGCGATCCAGGCCGGCAGCCGGTTGGGTTACCAGGACTCCGCGGAACTGTGCGCGCAGTATCTGGCGCCGATCCTCGATGCCACCAAGTTCAACTACCTGCCGTTCGGCGTGAACCAGTTCAGCGGCGCCGAGACGCTGCCGAAGTACGTGGCCTACTCCGAGGAGCGGCTGCGCCCGCCGCCGGGATACAAGGACACCACGGTTCCGGGTATCTGGTCGCGGGACACCCTGTTCTCGCACGGCAACCATGAGCCCGGCTGGATCGTGGCCCCCGGTATGCAGGGCGTCCAGGTGAACCCGTTCACCGAGGCGATGCTGACGCCGGACTCGCTGGCAGCCTTGATGGGCGGCCCGGACCCGACGTCTTACGCCCCGGGTGGCCCGCGCGGCGGTGCCCCGATGAACTCCTATGACCAACTCAACCCGCTGCCACCACCGTGGTATCCGGGTGCGCCCCCGCCGCCGGCGCCCGCCCAGGACGTGATCCCGGGACCGCTGCCGGTGTCGCAGCTGATCGGACCGCCCGCGCCTGCGGCGGCACCGGCCGCTGCCGGACCCGCATTGCCTGCCGAGACGGGAGCCGGACAGTGACCGCGTCGATGAAGACCGCGCGCAAGCTCGGTATGCGGGGCCTCGCCCTGGGTGTCACGGCATTGGTGATGACGTCCTGCGGGTGGAAGGGCATCGCGAACGTTCCGCTGCCCGTCGGCCCGGGCAGCGAGAAGGGTCACGAGACCATCTACGTCCAGATCCCGGATACGTTGGCGCTCAACACCAACAGCCGGGTGCGGGTCGCCGACGTCTTCGTTGGCACGGTCAAGAAGATCGAGCTCAAGGACTGGGTGCCCACCCTCACGCTGGACATCGAGCCGGGCATCAAGCTGCCGGCCAACGCGACCGCGAAGATCGGTCAGAGCTCGATCCTGGGCACCCAGCACGTCGAGTTGGCCCCGCCGGCGAACCCGTCCCCGGAGCCGCTGCGTAACGGCGCGACGATCCCGGTGAGCCGGTCCTCGTCGTTCCCGACCGTCGAGCGCACTCTGGCCAGCCTGGCCACCGTGTTGCGCGGCGGCGGCATCCCCAACCTGGAGATCATCCAGACCGAGGTGAACAACCTGCTGACCGGCAACGCCGATCAGATCCGCGAGTTCCTGAACAAGCTGGACACGTTCACCACGGAACTGAACAAGCAGCGCGACGACATCGCGCAGGCGATCGAGTCGACCAACAAGCTGTTCAGTTACTGGGCCAGCCGCAACACCACCATCGACCGGCTGTTCGTCGACCTGCCGCCGTTGATGAATTACCTTGCGGGAGCGAAGGACCGGGTCAGCGAAGCGGTGATCGCACTCGGCCGGTTCAGCAAGGTGACCGGGGAGACCCTCGGGGCGTCTGAGGCCGACCTGCGCACGAATCTCGACCTGCTGCAGCGTCCGCTCAAGCAGGCCGGACGCGGCGCGCCGTACTTCCTGGACGCGATGCGGCTGATCATCACCAACCCGTACCCGCTGGACAACATCCCGAAGGTCATGCGCGGCGATTTCATCAATGTGTCGCTGAACCTGGACCTGACGCTCAGCTCGCTGGACAACGGCCTGCTGACCGGCACCGGATTTTCCGGCATGTTGCGCGCCCTCGAGCAGTCCTGGGGCCGTGACCCGGCGACCATGGTTCCGGATGTCCGGTACACCCCGCATCCGAACATGACCGACGGCGGCGGCCCGTACGTCGTGCGCGGCGAGTAGAGGGGAGTGAAGCGATGCTGCTAACCCGTTTCGTCAAGGCCCAGTTGATCATCTTCCTCACCCTCACGGTGGTCGCGCTGCTGGCACTCGCGCTGTTCTATTTGCGGCTCCCCAGCGTGGCCGGGATCGGCCAGTACAAGCTGACCGCGGAGTTGCCGGCTTCCGGCGGGTTGTACAAGACGTCGAACGTCACCTACCGCGGTGTCACCATCGGCCGGGTCACCGACGTCGAGCCGACGGAGAAGGGCGCCCGCGCCACGCTGAGCATCGCTGACAAGTTCAAGATCCCGGTGGATGCCAGCGCCAACGTGCACTCGCTGACCGCCGTCGGCGAGCAGTACCTGGACCTGGTGTCGGAGGGCAATCCCGGGCAGTACTTCCAGCCCGGGCAGACCATCACCAAGAGCACCATCCCGCAGCCGATCGGCCCGGCTCTCGACGCGGCCTACAAGTCGTTGGCAGCCATTCCGGCGGACAAGATCGCCTCGGTCCTCGATGAGACCGCCCTGGCGGTCGGCGGCCTTGGGCCGACACTGCAGCGACTGGTCGACGGCACCCAGTCCTTCGTCGGCGAGTTGAAGAACAACATCAAGGATGTCGACAGCATCATCGACAACTCCCCGCCGGTCCTGGACAGCCAGGTGCGCTCCGCCGACGCCATCTACCGGTGGGCGGCGAACCTGAATTCCATCACCGGACAGACCAAGCAGGAGGACGCGGCGCTGAGCAGTCTGCTGCGTGAGGGTGCTCCGACGGCCGAGCAGTTGAACACGCTGTTCGTCAACGTCAAGGACGGACTGCCGCAGACTCTGGCCAACGTCGAGATCATCGTCGAGATGCTCAAGCGCTACAACAAGGGCGTCGAGCAGGCCTTGGTGCTGCTGCCGCAGGCTGCCGCGGCCGGGCAGTCGGTCGCCGCGCCGTACCCGGGCGAGGCGGCCTTGGACCTCGGTCTGTCGATCAACCAGCCGGCCCCCTGCCTCACCGGCTTCCTGCCGGCCAGCGAATGGCGGGCCCCGGCGGACGTCAGCGTGAAGCCGGTCGTGGACGGGCTGTACTGCAAGATCCCGCAGGACACCCCCGCCAACGCGGTGCGCGGCCCGCGTAACTTCCCCTGTGTCGACGTGCCGAACAAGCGGGCGGCGACACCGATGGAGTGCCGCACCAATGAGCCGTACGTACCGCTGGGCACCAACCCCTGGTACGGCGACCCGGACCAGATCGTTAACTGCCCGGCACCGGGTGCCCGTTGTGATCAGCCGGTCAAACCGGGTCTGGTGATCCCTGCGCCGTCGATCAACAACGGGATGAACCCGCTGCCGGCCGATCTGCTGCCCGCACCAAACTCGGCGCAGAACCCGGTGACCAGCGATCCGCTGTCACCGCCGGGATCCGGCACGGTGGTGTGCAATGGTCAGCAACCGAATCCGTGCGACTACACCCCGTCGGCGACCAAGACCTCGGCCACCTACAACGCCTCCAGCGGTGAGGTCACAGGTCCGGATGGTACGAAGTACACCGTCAAGAACTCGACGACTACAGGAGACGACGGATGGAAGGAGATGCTGGCTCCGGTCAGCTGACCCCCACCCCGCCACTGGATGCTGAAGAGACGGTCGAACCCGATACCGGGCTCAGCGCTCCGAACTCAAGGCTGGAGACCAGCCGCTGGCTGACGGGCGTGTGCGCCGCGATCACGATCGCGGCTCTACTCCTGACGGTTGCCGGCGTGCTGGCACTGTTCGGGCACCGCAGCACCTCGGCGGCCACCAACGGTGAAGCCGTGGCGGTCGCGGTGGCGAAGGACTGCATCGCGGCAACCCAGGCGCCGGACGTCAAGGCGATGGCCGACAGCCGCCGCAAGATCATCGACTGCGCCACGGAGAACTATGCGCCTCAGGCGAACCTGTACAGCGGGCTGCTGACCGACGCCTACGAAACCGCCAAGGCACAGGTGAAGATCACCGATATGCGCGCCGCGCCGGAGAAGCACAACCCGGACGGGTCGATCGACGTCCTGGTGGCCACCCGGGTGTCGATGTCCAATATCGACCAGCAGAATCAGGAACTGAGCTACCGACTGCGGGTGCGAATGCTCAAGGTTGGCGACACCTACAAGATCGACAGCATCGAACCGGTGAGCAAGTGACCGTGACGGTCGACGGCGTTCCCGAAGAGGCCACCGACGAGTCCGGTGCACAAACCCCGGTCGCCGTGGTGGTCGAGGGTCCACCCGCAGGCTGGTGGACCCGTGCGGGCGCGTTCGGCATCGACGTGCTCTTCGGCCTGGGGCTGCTGGCGACCATCCTGATGGTCGGCTGGTCGGCTGGTCAGCAGGCCTGGCTGTGGTGGGTCTGCATGTTTCTCGCCGGGGTGGTGCTGCTGGCGGTCCTGCTGAACCGGTTGCTGTTGCCCGCCGCCACCGGATGGAGCCTTGGCCGGTCGATCTTCGGGATCGTGGTGGTCCGACCAGACGGGACCCCGGCCGGACCCTGGCGGCTGCTGGTGCGCGACCTCGCCCACCTCATCGACACCGCGCCGCTCTTCCTCGGCTGGCTCTGGCCGCTGATCGACTCGCGCGGCCGCACCTTCGCCGACCTGATCTGCGGTACGCAGGTACGTCAGGCGTACGGGGACATTCAGGATCGCGGACGGCTCGTCGAACGGGCGATCGCCGGCGTGGCCGCACTGGCGGTGGTGGTGGCCGGACTCGGCTACGGGCTCGTCTACCGGCAGCAGCGCGCGAGCGTGCAGACCCGAGCGCAGATCAGCATCGAGGGCCCGCGGATCGTGTCCGACATGCTCAGCTACACGGTCAAGACCGCGACCGACGACTTCGCCAAGGCCCAGTCGCTGGTGACCGACTCCTACCGGCCCCAGTTGATCCAGCAGCAGGACTCGGTGCGCAAGACCGGCCTGGTCGACAACGACTACTGGTCGACCAACAATGCGGTCCTCTCGGCCACGGCTGACAAGGCGACCATGCTGATGTTGCTGCAGGGTCAGCGCGGCGCCACGCCCAAACAGCGCATGATCACCGCTTCGGTGCGGGTCGCGTTCGAGAAAGGGCCCGACGGCCAGTGGCGGGTCGCCGATCTCACCGTCCTGTCACCGCCGAAGCCCCCGCCTGCGCCCGCGCCGGCACCGCCTAAGGATCAGGCGCCGGCCGCGCCTGCGCCCGCGCCGGCACCGCCTAAGGATCAGGCGCCGGCCGCGCCTGCGCCTTCGAAATCCTCTGCGCCTTCGAAAGCACCTGCTCCGCCGAAAGCGCCTGCACCGCCGAAGGCATCGGGAGGTGGTGGACGGTGAGCCCCCGTCGCAGAGTCGACACCCAAACTGCCGACCTGTTCCGGTTGCCGCAGCCCAGGCCGCGGCGGCCGCGCCTGGCGTTGATCGCCGCGATCGCCGGCACCGTGCTGACCGCGGCACTGGTCACCAGTGCGATGGTCTTCGGGCAGTGGCGCACCGAGCATTCCCGGGAGATCCGCGAAGCGGCGGCGGTCAGCTTCGTGCGGTCCTTCATCACGCAGTACACCTCGCCGGATCCGTTCCATGCCAACGATTACGCCGATCGGATCCTGGCGATGGGCACCGGACAGTTCAAGACGCTCTACGGCGACAAGATCAACGAGGTCGTCCTGCAGGTGGCCCGGGCCGAACCCGGTGTCGGGACGGTGCAGGAACTCGGCGTCGAGCGGTGGAACGAGGACGGCAGCGTCAACGTCGTCGCCGTGTCGTCGATGATGACGACCATGCCCGACGGCCGCAAGATTCCGAGCGGGAGCCGCTGGGTCGTCACGGCGAGCAAGGAAGGGGAGCAGTGGAAAGTCAGCAACCTGATCCAGGTGTTGTGACCGACGAGACCACCACCGACGAGGTCCTCGCTGCACTCGATGAGGCGGGGATCGATGAACCGGGGCTCGAGGAACCGGTGCCCGCGGAACCGGTGCCTGCAGAACCGAAGGCACCGAACTGGCTGTCCCGCAACAAGACTCGTGTCGCCGTCGTGGCCTCCGCCGCATTCTTCGTGGCTGCCGGCGGCTTCGCCGGTGCGACGGTGCAGCCGTATCTGATGGACCGCGCCGCGGTTCAGACCAAGCTGACCATCGCCAAGACCGCCGCCGACGCCATCTCCACGTTGTGGAGCTACACGCCGGAGAACATGGACCGGCTCTCGGACCGGTCGGCCAAGTACCTGTCCGGCGACTTCGAGGAGCAGTACCGCAAGTACGTCGACGCCATCGCCGCCACCAACAAGCAGGCGAAGGTCACCAGCAGCACCCAGGTGGTCGGGGCGGCGGTGGAGTCACTGCGGGGCGGACCGCCGCCGGATGAGGCCACCGCGCTGGTCTACACCAACACCACGTCGACGACACCGCAGAACAACAACATCCCGTCGATGAAGTACCTGTCCTACCGGCTCGAGCTGATCCGGGTCGGCGCGGACTGGCGGGTCACCAAGATGACGACGGTGACGTCACTGGACCTCTCGCCGAAGCTCGGGTTCTAGCCCAGGATCCCGGTCAGTCGAAGGCGAGCCAACTCGGCAGCGCCCGCTCGCGGGCGTCGCACAGCACCTGGGTGGTGTCGCAGGATCCGCGGGGCGAACCGGCGCCGGCCCACATCCCGCCGGTGTCGCGGCGAAGCACGATCGCCGACGAGCCGCCACCGTCCAACAGCACCGCGGTGTCACTGGCCAATCCACGGAACAGATCCTGAATCTGATCCGGCGTGTAGCTGCCCCCCTGGAAGACGTACATCTCATCCTTGTCTCGGGCATAGGCCACCGCGGTGCGCGCCGCACTGGGACCGGGATCGTTGAGTTGGCCGGTGTCTCCGGGGGCGAGCAGCTTCAGACCGCTCACCGCCACGAACCGGGTGCCGTTTTCGACGAGTTGGGCGATCACCGGTCCGGCCGCGTCGTAGTCGTCGGCCGACTTCGGGGCCACGATCGTCGGCGCGCCGTTCACCGGAAGAATCATCGTGGCCAGTGCGGTCCACACCTCGTTGCCGCCGGAGAGGGCCTGCTTTCCGGCGTAGGCCAGGGTGCCGGTGACCGCGAGGTTGGTCTTGCCCCAGGACCCGGTGTTGTCGATGTAGGCGCCCAGTGGCGAGCTGCACCCGGTGGACTTCCACGAGCCGCCCTGTTGGGACCGGACGTCGAAGAAGTTCGCGTTGATGGCGATCGTCGGCTGCTTGAGCACCTGCCACGCCTGCAGCGGATCGTAGGTTTCCGAGGCCTGCATCAGACCCTCGCGGGTACGTGCGCCGGGCGTACGTTCGCAGCGCGACTGAAAACCCTGATGGGTGTCGACCAGCAGGCGGGGGGACAGCTTCTTCGAGGCGGACTTGACGATCATCAGGCGCCCGCCGTTGTTCATCTCGTACCAGTCGCCGGCGGCGTTGAGCATGGGGGCGGGAAACGCTCCGCCGAAGTTGTACACCAGGTAGCTGCCGCGCGTGGTGGCGATCGCTTGGGCGAGTTGGTCGCGGGCCGCGGCGGCGGCGACCGGAGCCGTGGTCCCCGCCACCAGTGCCGCGGAGGCCAACGTGGCCCAGACCGCACGGAGGCGCAGCCGCGTCACGGGAGAGAACACGCATCAACGATAGCCACGCCAGTAACACTGTCAACATAAGTAACAGGGCGGTCAACGTTCGACGGCGGCCCTATCACGAACGGCCGCAGGCCAATTGGCATCAGCGGCACGGTTACCGAACCACCGAAACGGGAATACGCCCGGGTAGCGCGGGGCCGTCCGGAACCCGCCCGACTTCAAGGAGCATCAATGATCGGAACGATTATCGGAGCGATCGTCGTGGGCGCGATCATCGGCGCGCTGGCGCGGCTGGTGATGCCGGGCCGGCAGGGCGTCGGGATGGCCATGACGATCCTGGTCGGGATCGTCGGATCCTTCCTCGGATCATGGGTCACCGCACAATTCGGCTACCAGAACGCCAATGGCGGATTCGCGGTGCTGCCATTCGTCGTCGGGGTCGTGGTCGCCGTCGTCCTGATCGGCATCTACGTCGCCGTCGCCGGACGGGACACCACCGTCCACCACTGAATCCCTGGCCGTGGGACGCCGGTTACCCTCGCTGCATGGCCACAGCGCGCACGGAGCGAACATTCACCGGGACCGGCGGCGTCGAGATCGTGTACGACGTCTGGATGCCGGACACGGAGCTGCGCGGTGTGGTCGTGCTGGCGCACGGTTACGGCGAACACGCCCGCCGCTACGACCATGTCGCCGAACGGTTCAGCGAAGCCGGGTTGGCGATGTACGCCTTGGACCACCGCGGCCACGGACGGGCCGGCGGCAAGCGGGTGCGGGTCCGGCATATGAAGGAGTTCGTGTCGGATTACCGCACCCTGGTGCAGACTGCGCGCAAGGAGAATCCGGGCCTCCCGATCATCGTGCTCGGCCACAGCATGGGCGGCGGCATCGCCTTCGCCTACGGGGTGCAGCACCCGGACGAGTACGACCTGATGGTGCTCTCCGGCCCGGCGGTCGCCGCGCACACCGGCGTCTCCAGACTGAAAGCCGTGGTGGGCAAGACGGTCGGCTCGATCCTTCCGGATCTGCCGATCGAGCAGATCGACGCGGATCTGGTTTCACGTGACCCGCAGGTGGTCGCCGACTACAAGGCCGACCCGTTGGTCTACCGCGGCAAGATCCCGGCCGGGATCGGCAAGGCACTGCTGGTCGTCGGCGAGACGATGGAGAAGAAGGCCCCCGGAATCACCGCGCCAATCCTGGTGGTGCACGGCGAGAACGACCAGTTGGTGTCCGCCGAGGGCAGCAAGCGGCTCGTCGAGTGCATCGGCTCCAAAGACGTCGAACTCAAGGTCTACCCGGAGCTGTACCACGAGGTGTTCAACGAACCCGAGCGTGAACAGGTGCTCGATGACGTGACGGCATGGATCACCGCACGGCTGTGAAACACGTTCTCGCCGTTGGGGTACTGCTGCTCGGACTGCTCACCGGTTGTGCACACTCCCCGAAGCCCTGGGTCGACGAGGAGGTCACCTTCTCCGCCGACGGGCTGACCCTGCACGGCACCTACCGACACCGGGGCTCGGATCGCGGCCCGGCAGCACTGCTGATCTCCGAGAGCGGCCGTACCGACCGCAACGGCGACAACAACGTCGCCGGCCCGATCGGTAACATGCGTCAGCTCGCCGAGTATCTCTCCGAACACGGTGTGGCCAGCCTGCGCTACGACAAGGTCGGCACCGGCCGCACCGGACTCGGTCCGTACGCCGGCCGCCCCGCCGACGTCGGCAGCGCCATCTTCACCGACGGAGCCAAGGCCGCGGCGCGGTTCCTGGCCGCACAGTCCGGCACCGATGCCGGCCACATCTCGGTCTACGGTTTGGGCGAGGGCACCGTCCACGCGATGACGCTGGCCGACGACACCTCCGACGGTGCACCGAAGATCCACTCGCTGGGACTGCTGCAGCCATTGGCGGCCCGCTACCTCGACCTGATCTCCATCCGGGTGGCCGCCGACGTCGAAGCGGCGGTGCGCAGTGGCGACAAGACGCGGGCGCAGGGCGACCAGGTGATCGGCGCCTGGCGGGCGGCGGTCGAGCAGGCCCGCAGCACCGGGACTGCACCGGCCGCACTGCCCGACGGGCTGAGCGCAATCCTGGCCCCCGGCAACGTCAAGGCGGTGGTCGAGTCCGACGCGATCGACCCACTGGACCTGGCGGCGCGTATCCCGGCCGGTACCCCGGTGCTGCTGACCTGTTCGGACTCCGACGGGCAGGCCAAGTGTGCGGATATGAAACCGCTTGCCGGCGCCTTGGCGCACACCGCGCTGGAGTTCGTCGAACTCAAGGGTGTCAACCATGTCCTGCGTGACGACCCGACCGACAGTGTGGCCAACTACGCCAAGCCCGGGCCGTTGGCGCCGCAACTGACCGCCGCCCTCGATCAGTTCGTCGGCAAGTAGTCCTGTGGACGCCGTAGGCCCTGTGGAGTGTGTCCTCGCGATGTCGCCGGGTTGTTTTAGCGTGGCCCCATGACCGACGACAAGATGCTGTCCCGCATCGCCGCACTGCTGCGTCAGGCGGAGGGCACCGACAACGCCCATGAGGCCGAAGCGTTCATGGCGGCGGCGCAACGGTTGGCCACCGCCACCTCCATCGACCTCGCCGTCGCCCGGGCGCACGCGACGGCGCGCACGGCCGCGCAGGTTCCCGCCCAGCGCACCATCACCATCGGTGAACCCGGCTCCCGTGGGCTGCGTACCTATGTGCAGTTGTTCGCGGTGATCGCCGCGGCAAACGACGTGCGCTGCGATGTGGCGTCGAATTCGACGTTCGTCTATGCCTACGGCTTCCCGGAGGACATCGACACCACGCACGCGCTGTACGCCAGCCTGGTGGTGCAGATGGTCCGGTCCTGTGACGCCTATCTGGCCACCGGTGCGCACCGTCCCACGCCGACGATCACCGCCCGGCTGAATTTCCAGTTGGCCTTCGGCTCGCGGATCGGGAAGCGGCTTGCCGAGGCTCGCGACGATGCCAAACGGGAGGCCACCAACTCGCGTTCGGCGGCCCCTGGAACCGCGATCGCGTTGCGCAACAAGGAAGTCGAACTGCGCGACCACTACCGGACGGAGTCCAAGGCGCGTGGCACCTGGCGGGCCAGCAGCTCCTCGGCCGGTTACTCGTCGGCCGCGCGCCGCGCCGGTGACCGGGCCGGCAAGCAGGCCCGGCTGGGGGCCAGCCCCGAACTGCCGGGTGCGCGGCCCCGGCTGTCCCGGTAAGCAACGGTGAGCGCGCGCGACACCCAACGGTCCCGGGTCTACGCCGCCGAGCAATTCGTCCGCACCCTCTTCGACCGTGCGGCCGAGCACGGTTCGCGCGCCATCGACTTCTTCGGCGAGGAGATCACCCTGCCGCCGGAGGCGCGATTCGGCTCGGTCGAGTCGGTGCAACGCTACGTCGACGACGTGCTGGCCATGCCCGCGGTGACACGGCGGTGGCCGGGCGCCGCTGGCATCACGGTCCGCCCGCGCCGATCTGCGATCGCCGCGCACTACGAAAATGCCGGCGGGTCCGGGGTGATCGCAGTGCCGGACCGCACCCGCGCGGACTGGGCGATGCGTGAACTCGTGGTGCTCCACGAGGTGGCGCACCATCTGTCCCACGGGACCGGGGCAGCCCACGGTCCGGCCTTCACCGCCACCTTCTGCGAGTTGACCGGCACTGTGATGGGCCCGGAGGCCGGTCACGTGTTGCGCGTCGTCTACGCCAAAGAAGGTGTGCGCTAACGGGTTATGGCGCCATCACCTCGACCGGAACCCCGTTGAGCACGGCGGTTCCGGACAACGGCTCCAGCAGGGAGCTGTCCAGTAGAGCGTTGGCGTTGACGCCCGGCTGGGTGGCCGCCACCGACATCCGGGTGCCCGGCACGGTGTGACCCCAGCCGTGCGGCAGCGACACCACCCCGGGCCGGATCGCGTCGGTGATCTCCACCGGGACCTGGAGCTTGCCGCCCGGTCCGGTGACGACGGCGAGGTCACTGATGCCCAACCGTGCGGCGTCGTCCGGATGGATCTGCAGGGTGCACCGGTTGCTACCGCCGGCCAGTGCGGGCAGGTTGTGCATCCAACTGTTGTTGGACCGCAGGTGTCTACGGCCGATGAGTAGGAACCCCTCGTCCGGGGTGGCCAGCGAGGCGGCCAATCGCGGGATGTCGGCAATGATCGGCGCCGGTGCCAGTTCGACCTTCCCGGACGGGGTCCGCAGTACCTCGGGGATCCGCGGAGTCAACGGTCCCAGGTCCACCCCGTGCGGATTGTCCTTGAGCCGCTGCAGGTTCAGGCCGTCCGGATTGCTGCCGAACGCGTCGCCGAACGGACCCAGCCGCAACATCATGTCCAGCCGGCGTTCGTAGCCGGGCCCATCGGGCAGCATCGCGGTCAACTCCTCGACCGATCGCCCGGCGACCGGGGAGTCCGGATCGGCGACCTCCTTGGCCAGCACCGCCGAGATGATCTGCTGATCGACCAGTCCCGGGTCGGCATCGATACCGAGCCCCAGTAGGCCGAGGACCAGCCGGCAGACGATCTCGATCTCGTCGGGGCGGCCGTCGGGGAGCTCGAACACCGGTGGGGAGTAGCGGGCGTTGCTCCGAATCGCGGTGCCGGACAACAGGATGTCGAAGTGCGCGGCATAGGACGGCGGTGGCGGGGGCAGCACCACGTCCGCGTGGCAGGAGGTCTCGTTGAGGTAGGGGTCGACCGACACCATGAAGTCCAGGGTGTCCAAGGCCGCGGCCAGCCTGTCGCCGTCCGGCGCGGACAGCACCGGGTTTCCGGCGATCGTCAACAGCGCACGGACCTGACCCTCCCCGGGGGTTTCGATCTCCTCCGCCAGCAGTGGGGTGGGCAGTTCCGAGCACGCCTCGGCGCTACCCGAGACCCGGCTGTGCCAACGCCCGGTCGAGAACCCCCGGCCGGGCCGTGCCGGTCGCGGCGCCGCCCCGATCGCTGACTTGGTGAACATCGCCCCGCCGGGACGGTCGAGATTTCCGGTCAGCAGGTTCACCACGTCGACCAGCCAACTGGTCAACGTGCCGAACGACACCGTGGAGGTCCCGATCCGGCCGTACACCGCCGCGGTCGCGGACGCGGCGATCTCTCGGGCCAGTGCCCGGATCTCCTCGGCTTCCACGCCGCAGTGGGCGGCAACCGCACCGGGCGGGAAGTCCGCGGCCAGCGCACGCAGCTGTTCGACGCCGACGACCTGATCGGCCAGGACGCCGAGGTCGACCAGGTCCTCGTCGAAGAGCACGTTCACCACGGCGAACAGAAGCGCGCCGTCGGTACCGGGGCGCGGGGCGATGTGCCGGTCGGCGAGTTCGGCGGTGCGGGTGCGGTTCGGGTCGATGACGGTGAGCCGTCCGCCCCGGCGCTTGAGCGCTTTGAGCTTGCCGGGGAAGTCGGCCACCGTTGTCACACTTCCGTTGGAGACCAACGGATTTGCGCCGATGATCACCAGATGATCGGTGCGGTCGACGTCCGGAACCGTGAAGGCGAACGGATTGCCGTAGAGGTAGCCGCACGCCACCTGCTTGGGCATCTGGTCCAGAGTGCTCGCGGAGAAGACGTTGCGGGTCTTGAGGGCGCGCAACAACTGCGGGGCGTACAGCCCGCCGGCGATGGTGTGCGCGTTCGGATTGCCCACATAGGCAGCGACTGAGGTGCCCTCGGCGGCCGAGGCTGCCGCCAGTCCTTCGACCGCCGCGGTCAGGGCCTCGTCCCAGCCGGTCTCGACGAGTTCGCCGTCACGACGGACCAGCGGTGTGGTCAACCGGTCGGGGTCGTTGTCGAGTTCGGCGAAGCTGGCCCCCTTGGGGCAGATGAAGCCGTGGCTGAACACGTCGTCTCGGTCGCCCCGGGCGCCGGTGACGCGTCCCTCCTCGATGGTCAGGACCAAGCCACAGGTGGCTTCGCAGATCGGACAGATGCGCAGGGCGGTGTGGCTCACCTTGTTACTGTGCGGCACCCCGGAGGCGCTGACAAGGCCAGGCTCTCGGCTGGTCGGGTGAGGCTTTGCTGAAAGAGCGATTGTGAGTATGTTCTGAGAGCTGAAGGTCCGGATTGAGGATGGGGAGAACATGGCTGTGGGCAAGCTGGCGAAGCTCGGGGCGGCTGCGGTGACGGTTGGCGCGATGGTGGCGGGCGTGACTGCGCCGGCCGCCAGCGCTGACGTGGACTTCGGCGCGGTCACCACCGGGCCACTGTTCGCGCTGGCTCAGGCCCTGGGCGTCACCACCATCACCATCCAGGACGTCGACGTGATCGGCGACATCTTCATCCATACGCAATGGGCTCCACCGCTTCCCACCGTGCTCGCCGACAACGTCAACGCCTTCCCCTTCGGAGGATTCGGTCCGATCGTCGGGACGTTCAAACGCCAACCCGGCGGCTCGCTGGGGTCTGCGATTCTCGGTGGATCCGGACTGAGCGCCTACGAGGCCGGGGTGGCCTATGAGGCGTTGCTGTCCAGCGCCGCGGGTAACACCCTGCCCGGCTATACGCCGTTGGAGGCCAGTGGGAAGGTGAACTCCGTCACCGGAGCCCCGTGCACCACAGGCCCGAGCTGCATCCAGGGCACCAATGTGACCAACCTGGCGGTGCTCGAGGTCAATGACCCCGGCACGCCCAACGGTGGCCTCATGGCCAGATTCGCTCCGATCCTCAATCTGTTCGGGATCCAGGCCGTCAGCCGCGGCGGAACCTCGGCGTCGAGCACCGGGATCGCGCTCAACGCCGCGACGATCGGACTGGCGCTCGGATACAACATGACATCCGACTTCCCGGCCACACTGAACCCATTCTCCTTGCTGAATTCCGTTGTGGCGACGGTGCTTCCGACCAACATCCTCGGCGGGTCGACTCTGGCCGGCGACTCGGAGGACCTGCTGTACGCCCGACTGGGGCTGCTGGCTACCTTGAACGTATCGAGCACCTCCTACAGCACACTCGCCGCCGCTGATCTGCCACTGCTGGAACCGCTGCGCCTTCCCTCACGCATCATCAACGCCGTGGCGAACGCGATCGGGCTTCCGCTGAATCTCGGCACCCCACTGGCCGATGCGTTACAGCCGGCGCTGTCGATTCTGGTGAACACCGGCTACACCGATGTGCGGACGCCGGTCGAGGGCGGAACCTACAACCGGACCTACGACCAGTCCGGCACGCTGGTGACCTATCTCTCCCAGGCCCCGCTCACCGCGGCCGAGTGGGTGCAGGTGCCGGGGGATGTCGTCCGCGCGCTCGTCGTCGGCTTCCAGGACGCGTTCCCGCTGCTGCGCTTCGGCAAGACCGCGCCGGTGCTCACGGTGGACGGCAATCATCTGGCGATCACCTATCCGCCGGCGACCGTAACCCCGCCCGCCGCGGTCACCGCTCCGGCCACGAGTGCGGCCGTCGCCACGCGTCGGGCACACGCGCCGTCTGCCGCGGCCGTCGCCGGCGCGCGGAGCGACTCCCGACGGACCGCCAAGCCCGTCGCTGCGGTCAAGCCGGCCCGGGCACGCGCGGCCGCTGGCCGCTAGTCGCAGACCGCGCCGTTGGCGGCCGAGCCGACCAGCTTCCGGTACTTGGCCAGTACACCGGTGGTGTAGCGCGGGGCCGGCGGGGTGAAGCCGATCATCCGGGTGTCGATCTCGCTATCGTCGACGAGGATGTCGAGGGTCCCGTTGGCGACGTCGAGCCGGATCCGGTCGCCGTCGGCGACGAACGCGATCGGCCCGCCGTCGACCGCCTCGGGCGCGACGTGGCCCACGCACAGGCCGGTGGTGCCGCCGGAGAAACGGCCGTCGGTGAGCAGCAGGACGTCCTTGCCCAGACCGGCGCCCTTGATCGCGCCGGTGATCGCGAGCATCTCACGCATTCCGGGGCCGCCCTTGGGGCCCTCGTAGCGGATCACCACGACGTCTCCGGAGGTGATGGTGCCGTCCTCGAGGGCATCCATCGCCGCCCGCTCCCCGTCGAAAACCCTTGCGGTTCCTTCGAATACGGTGGCGTCGAAGCCGGCCGACTTGACCACTGCGCCCTCCGGTGCCAGCGAGCCGTGCAGGATGGTGATCCCGCCGGTCGGGTGGATCGGGTTGTCCATCGCGCGTAGCACCTTGCCGTCGAGATCCGGCGGATTGATGTGGGCGAGGTTCTCCGCCATGGTCTTTCCGGTCACGGTCAGCACGTCGCCGTGCAGCAGTCCGGCGTCCAGCAGTGCCTTCATGATCACCGGCACGCCGCCGATGCGGTCGACGTCGGTCATCACGCTCTTGCCGAACGGCTTGACGTCGGCGAGGTGCGGAACCTTGGAACCGACCCGGGTGAAGTCGGCCAGCGAGAGTTCGACCTTGGCCTCGTGCGCGATCGCCAGCAGGTGCAGCACCGCGTTGGTGGACCCGCCGAAGGCCATCACCACGGCGATGGCGTTCTCGAAGGCCTCCTTGGTGAGGATGTCGCGAGCAGTGATGCCTCGGCGTAGGAGTTCGACGACGGCCATGCCACTGCGGCGCGCGTAGCCGTCGCGGCGCCGGTCGGTGGCCGGCGGGGCGGCGCTGCCGGGTAGCGACATGCCCAGTGCCTCAGCGGCACTGGCCATCGTGTTGGCGGTGTACATCCCGCCGCAGGCGCCCTCACCCGGGCAGATCGCCCGCTCGATGGTGTCGACGTCCTCGCGCGACATCAGTCCGCGTGCGCACGCGCCGACCGCCTCGAAGGCGTCGATGATGGTGACGTCCATCTCGGTGCCGTCGGACAGCTTGGCGCGCCCGGGCAGGATCGAACCGGCGTAGAGGAACACCGCGGCCAGGTCCAGTCGCGCGGCGGCCATCAGCATGCCGGGCAGCGACTTGTCGCAACCGGCCAGCAGGACCGAGCCGTCGAGCCGCTCGGCCATCATGACCGTCTCGACACTGTCGGCGATGATCTCGCGGGACACCAGCGAGAAGTGCATGCCCTCATGGCCCATCGAGATGCCGTCGGACACCGAGATGGTGCCGAATTCGAGGGGATAGCCGCCGGCCTCGAAGACACCCTCCTTGACGGCCTGGGCCAGGCGCTGCAGCGAGAGGTTGCACGGGGTGATCTCGTTCCACGACGACGCGACGCCGATCTGCGGCTTGGCGAAGTCCTCGTCGCCCATGCCTACGGCACGCAGCATGCCGCGGGCGGCGGCCTTCTCCAGGCCGTCGGTGACGTCGCGGCTACGGGGCTTGAGATCGGGCGTTTTGCTCACAGGCTAAGTATGACGTGGGCGGGGGATGGCCGCCAAAATCTGCGCCTATACCCCCAAGGGGTATAAAGTGTCGACGTGACCGCACTCCATATCCGCGCCGCCGCACTGCTGGCCGCGTCCGCCACCGCCGTCGTCCTGTCGTCCTGCAGTGCCGCCACCAAGACGGCCACCGAGGAACATGGCAGCCACAGTTCGTCGGCGAGCCAGTCGGACGCCCATAACGAGGACGCCCACAACGAGGACGACGTGCTCTTCGCCCAACTCATGATCCCGCATCACGAACAGGCGGTGACCTTGGCGGCGATGGTGCCCGACCGTTCGGCCAACCCGGAGGTGCGTGCGCTGGCCGAGAAGATCGCGAGCGCGCAGCAACCCGAGATCACCACGATGAAGGACCAACTGAAGCGGTGGGGGATCAATCCGGCCGAGATGCCGCATGAGAGTGGGCATGCCGGGATGAGCATGCAGGGCATGGTCGGCGACGACACTCTGGTCAAGCTCGAAGGCCTCAAGGGCGCGGACTTCGACACGCTCTGGCTGCAGTCGATGATCGGCCACCATCAGGGGGCGATCGAGATGGCCAAGGTCGAGGCGAAGGCCGGCAAGAGTCCGGAGATGATGACGCTGGCCCGTTCGATCATCTCCGCACAGCAGGCCGAGATCGACCAGATGAAGCAGATGCTTGCGGCAAATGGTGGCTGAAATGCCGGGCGCGCATGGATATTCGGCCAATAAGGAGAACTACGCCAAACGGCTGCGCCGGATCGAGGGGCAGGTCCGCGGCATCGCCAAGATGATCGACGAGGACAAGTACTGCATCGACGTGCTGACCCAGATCAGCGCGATCAACAGTGCGCTGCAGTCGGTCGCTCTCGGTCTGCTCGAAGAGCACCTCGGCCACTGTGTGGCGCACGCCGCCGCCGAAGGCGGAGCCGAGGCGGATCGGAAACTCGCTGAGGCCTCAGCAGCGATCGCGCGCCTAGTCCGCTCCTAGCGACCCAGCCGATAGCGTGGGCGGCAGCCCAGGAGAAGCGTTCGCCTTCTCCGGTCCTGCCCTTATGACAGCCACCATCCCAGCCTCGTCCGCCGCCGGCCCGTGGACCCCGCGGGTCACTCTCGGGCTGGCAGTGCTCGCGGCCGCGGGGTTCATCTACGTGACCGCGGAGATCATGCCGGTCGGTGCACTGCCGGCCATCGCCGGTGATCTGGGCGTCAGCGAAGCCATGGTCGCGACACTGCTGGCCAGTTATGCGTTGGTGGCGGCGCTGTCGACGGTGCCACTGGTGCGCTGGACCGCACACTGGCCGCGGCGGCGGACGCTGCTTCTGACCCTGATCTCCCTGACCGCCTCCCAGCTGATTTCGGCGCTGGCGCCGACTTTCGCGGTGCTGGCCGCCGGCCGGGTGCTCTGCGCGCTCACGCACGGGTTGATGTGGTCGGTGGTCGCCCCGATCGGCGCCCGGTTGGTGCCGGCCACCCATGCCGCCCGGGCCACCACCGCGGTCTATGTCGGGACGGGTTTCGCGCTCGTGGTCGGCAGTCCGCTGACCGCCGCGCTGAGCCAGATGTGGGGATGGCGGCTGGCGGTGGTGGCCATCACGGTGGCCGCCGCCGTCGTCCTGGTGGCCGCCCGGTTCACCCTGCCGCCGATGGCGACGACGGCGGTCGCCCCGACCGGCGGCGCGCGCCGGCCATGGCATCACCAGAACCGCCGGCTGGTCATCATGTGCGCGCTCACCCTGGTCGGGGTCACCGGGCACTTCATCTCGTACGCCTTCATCGTCGTCATCATCAGCGACATCGTCGGCATCAGCGGGCCGAACCTGGCCTGGCTGCTGGCCGGCTACGGCGTCTGCGGTCTGCTGGCGATGGGACTGCTGGCCAGGCCGGGCGACCGCCGCCCCAAGGCCACGATCGTGGCCTGCATGGCCGGGCTGACCGCGGTCTTCGCCGTACTCGCCGGGCTGGGGTTCGGTCACGGCAGTGGGGTCGGGACGGTGATCGTCGGCGTCGTCGCCATTCTCGGTTGGGGCGCCACTGCCACCGCCGTGCCGCCGTTGCTGCAGACCGCCGCCATGCGGCACTCGCCGGAGGACCCGGACGGGGCGTCGGGCCTGTACGTGACGGCATTCCAGATCGGCATCATGGCCGGATCGCTGATCGGCGGACTGCTCTTCGAGCACGCCGGCGAACCGATCATGCTGACCGTCTCGGCGGTGCTGATCGCCTCCGCCCTGGTGTGCGTGGCGGCCGGCCGGGATCTGTTCGGCGCCCCTCCCACGCCCGTGGCGCCGGCCGGGGATAAGTAACGATCGTCACCCCCACGGCGATTATCTACACAGATCAGGGCTACAAACGGCCTGGTGCTGGCAGTTCGCTGGGAATCGCACCCGCTCGGCACTGTGTAAGACTGGTTGGACTCAAATCATTGGAGGACTGTGGTGAAGCGGCTGAAAGGCGCTCTGGCGACCGCTCTGTGTCTGGTGACGGTCACGGGGGCCGGCCTCGGTGCGGGCACGGCACTGGCCGATCCGGACCAGCCGGTGGACCCGCAGGTCGTGGATGCTCCGGTTCCGGTTCAGCCGCCGATCGAGATCTGGCCGGCGCCGCCGCCGCCGCTGCCGGACAACCTCGCTCCCCCCGGGGACGTCCTGCCCCCGCCCCCGCCGCCGCCGGCGGCCCCGGCGCCGCCGGTTGCTGCGCCGTTGCCGGTGACCACCGGCGCCGCGAAGGGACAGAACGCCGCGCCGTTCGTCGGCGACCCGGTGTTCGCGCCGCCGGCCTTCAACCCGGTCAACGGCGCCATGGTCGGTGTGGCCAAGCCGATCATCATCAACTTCCAGCGGCCGATCGCCAACCGGCCGCTGGCCGAGCAGGCGATCCATATCTCGTCGAACCCGCCGGTGCCCGGCGCGTTCTACTGGACCACCGACACCCAGGTGCGCTGGCGGCCCTACAGCTTCTGGCCGGCCGGCACCCAGGTGCACATCGACGCCAGTGGCGCGCAGTCCAACTTCCGGACCGGCGACTCGCTGATCGCCACCATCGACGACAAGACCCACCAGATGACCGTCACCCGCAACGGCAAGGTCGAGCGGACCTTCCCGGTGTCGATGGGCATGCCCGACGGCAAGCACGAGACCAAGAACGGCACCTACTACGTGCTGGAGAAGTTCCCGGACATCGTCATGGACTCCTCGACCTACGGCGTTCCGGTGAACTCGGCCTACGGCTACAAGCTCAAGGTGCAGTGGGCGGTGCGTATCGACAACAGCGGCGGGTTCGTGCACAGCGCGCCGTGGTCGGTGGCCGATCAGGGCAAGCGAAACGTCAGCCACGGCTGCATCAACCTGTCACCGGAGAACGCGAAGTGGTTCTACGACAACTTCGGTAGCGGTGATCCGATCGTCGTCAAGAACTCCGTGGGGCTCTACAACAACCCCGACGGCGCCGACGACTGGCAATGGACGCTCTACTGAGCTGGTTCCAGATCCGGGCTAGTTCCAGATCCTGACGCGCTGTTCGGGTTCGAGGTACAGCGCGTCATCCGGGCTGACGTCGAACGCCTCGTAGAACGCGTCGATGTTGCGCACCACACCGTTGCACCGGAACTCCGGCGGTGAATGCGGATCGGTGGCAAGACGCCGGACCGCTTCGGCCTCACGGGATTTCGTGCGCCACACCTGCGCCCAACCCATCAGCACCCGCTGAACTCCGGTCAGTCCGTCGATCACCGGTGGTTCCTGACCGCCCAGCGACAGCTGGTAGGCCAGCAGGGCGATCGACAACCCGCCCAGGTCGCCGATGTTCTCGCCGACGGTGAATGCGCCGTTCACATGCGGCGCATCGTCACGGCATTCGAGATCGCGGGGGATGAAGGCGTCGTACTGCTCGATCAGTTTTGTTGTGCGGGTGGTGAACTCGGCACGGTCGGCGTCGGTCCACCAGTCGACCAGGTTGCCGTCGCCGTCGTACTTCGAGCCCTGATCGTCGAAACCGTGGCCGATCTCATGGCCGATCACCGCGCCGATGCCACCGTAGTTGGCGGCGTCGTCGGCATCGGCGTCGAAGAACGGCGGCTGCAGTATCGCTGCCGGAAAGACGATCTCGTTCATTCCCGGGTTGTAGTAGGCGTTGACCGTCTGCGGTGTCATGAACCACTCGTCGCGATCCACCGGACCGCCGAGTTTGGCGACTTCCCGGTCGAACTCCAACTCGGTGCCGCGGATCACGTTTCCGTACAGATCATCCCGGTGCACAACGAGATTCGAGTAGTCGCGCCAGTTCTTCGGATAACCGATCTTGGGGGTGAACTTGTCCAGCTTCGCCAGCGCGCGCTGCCGGGTCTCCGGAGTCATCCATTCGAGGTCGGTGATGCTCACCCGGTAGGCCTCGCGGAGATTCTCCACCAGGACGTCCATCCGGGCCTTGGCCTCCGGCGGGAAGTGCCGCTCGACGTACAACCGGCCGACGGCATCGCCCATCAGGCTCTCCACCAGTGACACCGCGCGCTTCCAGCGCTCGCGGATCTGCTCGGTGCCGCTCAGTGTGCGGCCGTAGAAGCCGAAGTCCTGTTCGACCAGCGCCGGCGTCAGCACTGCGGCGCGCGCGTGAATCAGCCGCCAGCGCAACCAGTCCTGCCAGTCGGCGAAGTCGGAACTGCGCCACAGTCCGGCGAAGGTGTTGAGGTAGTCCGGCTGGCGTACCACCAATTCGGCGACCGCGGTCTCGGGGAGTCCCAGCGCCCCGGCCCATTGGTCCCAGTCGAATCCTGTTGCCTGCTCGGATAATTCGGCAAAGGTGCGCAGGTTGTAGTTCAGATCGGCATCGCGCCGGCGCACCACATCCCAATGTGCGGCAGCCAGTTTCGTCTCCAGTGCCACGATCCGGCCGGCCCTCTCGGCGTACTCGTCGGCCGTCCCGCCGAACACCAGGGCGAACATCTCCGCGATGTGTCGCGGATAGGCGCCCAGGATCGCAGCGTGCTGATCGTCGCGGTAGTAGGACTCGTCGGGCAGGCCCAGCCCCGACTGGTAGAGGTGCAGGAGGTAACGCGAGGAGTTCTTGGAGTCGGTGTCGACATAGAGACCGACACCGCCGCCGACTCCGGTGCGTTGCAGCCGGCCGACGACGGCGGCCAGCGCCGCCGGCCCGTCGGCGGTGTCGATCACGGTGAGTTCATCGAGCAGTGGCTGCAGGCCACGGCCCTCGACGGTCTGCTCGTCAAGGAAGCTGCCGTACAGATCGCCGACCCGTTGCTCGTCTGTCCCTGCACCCGCGTGCGCGGCCGCCGCCTCGGTGATGAGGTCCCGGACGTGCTCCTCGGCCCGGTCATAGAGCGTGCGGAACGCCCCGTCGGTGGCCCGGTCCGCCGGGATGGCGTATTCGGCCAGCCATCGGCCGTTGAGGTGGCCGAAAAGGTCGTCCTGCGGGCGCACGCCGGCGTCGAGGTGGGCCAGGTCGATCCCGGATCGCGCAGTGTCTACCGTCACGCCACCATCCTTACCACTGCCCGCCGTCGTGAGACCGGTAGCCTGCCCAGCATGCCCAAACCTTCCCGACCCGGCATCGGTTCCGCGGTGCTGGGGGTGGTCTGTGTCGCCGCCGTCGCCCTGATCGCGGTGTTATGGGTGGGTCACCGGGCCTCCGTCGGCGACCGGACCCGGCAGTCCCGGGTACTGCAGACCGCGGCCGAGTGGACCGGCGTGCTGATCAACATGAATGCCGGCAACGTCGGAGGCAGCCTGGAGACGTTGCGGGACGGCACGGTCGGCGAACTCAACTCCGGTTTCGAGGCGTCGATCGCCCCGTACCGCAAGGTGGTGGAGACGCTGAAGTCACGGACCACCGGACAGGTCGAGTCGGTGTCGATCGAGGTGCTGCATCACGACCTCGACGCCGCCCCCGGTACCCGTCCGTCGGGCCCGCAGAGCCTGCCGCCTGAGCTGACCGCACGCACCGACACCGTGCTGGTGGTGGCCACCTCGGTCAGTGAGAACACCGGCAACAAACCCACCACCGTGCGGTGGAATCTGCGGCTCGGGGTTTCCGAAGTCGACGGCAAGATGAAGGTCTCTCGGCTGGAGTCACTGCGATGAGGAACCGCGCCCGGGTGCTGGTGTTCGACGTCGCGGTCCCGCTGGTCACCATCGCGGGTCTGGTCACCATCGGGGTGATGCTCGGATGGCCGCTGTGGTGGGTGTCGCTGGGTTCGATGCTGTGCCTGCTGGTCGTCGAGGCGGTGGTGCTCAATGCCGTTCTCTACCGGCGTGATTCGGTCACCATGGGCACCGACGACGATGCGCCGGGCCTGCGGTTGGCAGCTGTCGGCGTGGCCGCGGCTACCTTGGTCTCCGCGGTGGTCGTCGGGTACACCCAGTGGGCGCGCCCGGACCGTGCCTTCACCCGTGACACCGATGAGGTGGCCCGGATCGCCATCGAGGTGTCCGAGGCCACCGCGACGTTCACCCCGTCCGACCCGGCTTCGTCCATCGACCGGGCCGCGGCGCTGATGACCCCGGACAGCGCGGCGGCGTTCAAGTCCAACTTCGGCGCCGCGACCGCCGATATGGCCAAGCGCAACATCTCCGCGCAGGCCCGAACCATTTCGGCGGGCCTGGAGGCACTCAGCCCTTCGGCAGCCAGTGTCGCGGTGCTGATGCGATCCGTTCAGGCCGCACCCGGCCAGGAACCCGGGATCGCGGTTCTCGCCCTTCGGGTGGCGCTGACCAAGCAGGACGACGGCTGGAAAGTGGTCGACGTCGCGCCGATCAATTCGCGGTAGGGCCCCGATCAATTTCGGGCGATCAACCGCCGAGAAGTCGCGCGTAGTCCACCTTCAGGCAGCGGTCCATCACGACCGTCAGGCCGGCCGCGCGGGCGTCGCGGGCCACCTGCTCGTGCCACAGGCCTTGTTGCAGCCACAGGTATTTCGGCAACGTCTCGAGTGCCAGGATCTCCGCCAGCACGGCCGGGAGTTCCTCCTGCCTGCGGAACACGTCGACCATGTCCGGGGTCACCGGCAGGTCTGCCAGCGTCGGGTAGGCCGGGATACCGTCGATGTCGAGGGCATTGGGGTTGACCGGGTACAGGGTGTAGTTGCTGTGCCGGGTCAGGTATCCGAACACCTCGTTGCTGGGTCGGGCGGGATTCGCCGAGGCTCCGACCACCGCCACCTTGCGGGTGTCCCGCAGGATCTCCCGCAACCGGTCCGGATCGGGGTTCGCGCTACTCAGCGTCGGATCCTGCAGCGTCGGATCCTTCGGCCTGAGACTCGCCGACGCCGTCATCACCGGCCCGGTCGCCCTGCGTGCGGATCTTGGCGAACCGGTCCGAGAGCCGTCGCATCCGGATCATCAACGATGCCGAGGGACTGATCGAGGCGGCCAGGAACGCCGCCAGATCCGCTGCGGCCACCCCGATCCGCGAGGCGAACTCGCGCTCGGTCAAGCCGGACCGTTCAATCAGCAGCCGCACGTGGCGGGAGGCCTCCGAACGTTCGTTGGCCTCCAGATGCGCCCGAGCGCGGGACAGGACTTCGTTGAGGGCCTTCGAGATTCCATACGGTGCGGCCGCGTCCAGCACTTCTTCGACCTGACGCGCGGTACGGCCGAAGGGATCGCGTTTGACGGCGACCACGATGCGCTGCCAGACGGTGATGTCGCCGGTCTCCAGCGCGGAGCGGATCAGTGCGGTGGGCCAGAACTCGACCGGCCGGTCGTCGGCGGGAAATTCGGATGGGCGAGTCAACTCGCCTCCTCCAGGATCGCCACCGCCAGGTTCAGGCAGGTCTGCCGGACAGTCTCCCATCCGGGGTCCGGTGACCCGCCGGGGTCCCCGTCGCCCGGCATCGGATCGGCCAGCCGGCGCACCAGCTGGGTGGCGATCCACTGCCGTTCGGGTTGTTGCCCGGAGCTGTAATACCGGTCGATGCCGGCCAGCACCACCGCGGCGTTGTCGACGCCGTTCGCGTCAACCAGTTCGGCGAGCTGGACGTAGTCGGCGCGGTTGTTTCGGCACAGCACCAGGTAGCTCTGCAGCCGCAGGGTCTCGGCTCCGGTCGGAATCTGCAGCCGGTCACCGGTGGGCAGGGCAACATTGGTGGTCTCCACCGGGCTCAGCCGGGCGGTTGCGGCATCGGTCTGCAGTGCGTCCAGCGCGACCGCGAGCCGACCACGCCACATCGTCACCGGGTGCACCGGACGCGGGTCGGCCGCCCGCGATACGAAGAGTCCTGCGCCCGAACCGTCGTCCCCGCCCCTGATCCTGCCGGCCAGCGCGCCGACCGGAACATCGCATCCGCTGAACGCCAGCGGGTCGGCGACGCTGACCGCGTCGGGCGCCATCACCTTCAGTCGTGCGGCGCCTTGGACCACCAGCTTCAGGTCGGCCTTCGGCGGCGCCACCGTGGCGAGGTGATCCGGGAGGACGACGAGATCGCCGAGATCGAGCTTGGGCAAGGGCTTTTCGAAGTCGACCGACGGCAGGATGCGGGCCAGCCAACCCGGAAGCCACCAGTTCCACTGGTCGAACATCGCCATCAATGCCGGCACCAGCACCAGCCGGACGATGGTGGCGTCCACCGCGATCGCCACCGCGCAGGCCACCCCGAGCTGGGCCACCAGGGGCATACCGGCGAAGGCGAAGCCGATGAACACCGCGATCATGATCAACGCGGCGCTGGTGATGGTGCGGGCACTGGTGGCCACCCCGTAGGCGACCGAGTCACGGGTGTCGCCGGACTGCAGATAGCGCTCCCGGATCCGGGTCAGCAGGAAGATCTCGTAGTCCATCGACAGGCCGAAGGTCATCGCCAGCACCAGCGGCGGGATGGTGCTGTCGATCGAACTGAGCGGCTCGAAGCCGAGACCCTCCAGCCAGCCCCACTGAAAGACGATGACGAGGCTGCCGTAGGCGGCCGCGACCGACAGCACGGTCATCAGCACACCCTTGAGCGCCAGGAAGGCCGACCGGATCGAGATCAGCAGCATCACGAAGGCGATCAACGCCACGAAGACCAGGACCAGCACCTGGGTGTGGGCCACCCGGTCGTCGAAATCCTTGATCAGCGCGGTCGGTCCGCCGACGTCGACCCGGGCGCCGTCCAGTTCGGGGACCCCCGGCAGGGTGGCGCGCAGCCAGTCGATGGTGTCCCGGGAACGCAACTCCTCGGGGTCGACGGCCAGCACCGCCGACAGCAGTGCGCTGCGGTTGTCGTCGGAGAACTCCGGCGGCGACACCGACACGATGTTGACCGCTGCGGCGGTGGTCCGGCTCACCGCGTCCAAAGCGGCTGCGTGCTGCGGGTCGGAGGCGTCACCGTCGGGGAAGGTGACCAGAACCCGCACCGGTCCCAGGGCACCCGGTCCGAGCGCCTCGGCGGCCGCCGCCACCCCGCCGCGAACCTCGTGGGAGGCGGGGAACTGCCGTTGCAGGCTGTTGCCGAGCACCATCGAGAACGCCGGCGCGGCAAGGATCAGCAGGACGGCCGTCGCGGCCAGGGCCGAAACCCACGGCCGGCGCATCACCGCTCCGACCCAGCGGGTCCAGAACCGGGACTGGGCGGTCTCCGGCCGGCGGGACCAGTGCAGCAGTCGCGAACGCCTGGCGGCGGCGCGGCCGAAGGTGGCCAGCACCGCCGGGATCAGGGTGGCCGAGGTCAGCACCGCGACCGCGACGGCCAGGATCGCGCCGGTGGCCATCGACCGCAGCACGGGGGTGTTGATCAGGTAGATGCCGGTCAGCGAGGCGATCACCGTCAAGCCTGACAGCACCACCGCCAGACCCGAGGTGGCCATCGCGGCGTCGGCGGCCTGATCGGGGTCCCGGCCGGCCCGCAATTCCTCGCGGAACCGCATCAGGATGAACAGTGAGTAGTCGATGGCCAGTGCGATGCCGAACATCGACACCGTCGAGGTGACGAAAACCGACATCGAGGTCACCATCGACAGCAGGTAAACCACGCCCATGGTCACCACGACCGTGAAGACGCCGAGCGCCAACGGGATGGCCGCGGCGGCCAGCGAGCCGAACACCGCGATCAACACGATCAACACGATGGGCAGGTTCCAGCGCTCCGCCGCGGCGACGTCGCGCTTGGTGCTGGTCTGCGCCGCAGCGCCCAGTTCACCCTGGCCGATGACGTAGAGCCGGACCCGGCCGTTCTCGGTCCGGCCCGGCTGATCGCCCTGCACACCGATCTTGGTCCGCAACTGGCGGGCGACGTCCACCGCTCCGGTGTTGTCGAAGCCCAGGCGCAGTCCGACGACGTAGGGCCGGTCCGGGGCCGGGGCCGGCTGCACCGGATTGGGCGCCAACGTGATGCTGGGGATCTCCTGGGCGATCTTCTCCAACTGCGCCACCGCGTCGGACATGTCCTCGTAGGTGGCGTCGGGTCGCGGCGCGGCGACCAACGCCAGCGGTGAGGCGCCCTGCTGGGGGAAGTGGTCCTCGAGTTCGTACTGCACGTGCAGTGACTGGGAACCTTCGACCTCGAAGCCGCCGCCGGTCAGGTTGTGGGACTGGGTCAGCGCCAGCCACACCGACGGGACGAGGGCCAGTAACCAACAGCAGAACACCAGCCAGCGATGTCTGCGCAGGCTGCCACTCAGACGCATCATGAACTGCTGGATGGCGAACTCCCCGCGACTGGCACCAGGCGAATAGCGTGGTTGCGAGACTACCTCAGCCGGCTGCGCCGTCTGGAGGCGTTGGCCGCCTAAGATTGGGCCAGTCCCCGATGCGGGAACACCCCGATGCGGGAACACTAGGCCCCGATGAAGGAGCACCAGCATGGCACGCAATGTCCTGGGAGCCGGTGCGGCCGCTGTCGCCCTGGCCGTCGGGCTGGCCCCGTCAGCCGTCGCGGCTCCGCCGAACTGCACCGCCGCGGACCTGGCCGCGGTGTCCTCAGGAGTGTCTGCGGCGACGTCGGTCTACTTGTTCACCCACCCGGACGTCAACGCGTTCTTCACCGGACTCGAGGGAGCTCCGCGGGCTGATCTACGGGCCGAGATCACGAACTATCTGGGCGCCAACCCGCAGGTGAAAGCCGAACTGCACGCCATCCGCCAGCCGCTGATGGACCTGCGAAACCGCTGCGCCCCCGAGGCAGCCCAGTAGACCCCGAGCCGCCCCAGTAGACCTAGCCGGCGCGGCGGGCCAGAACGGCCCGGACGGCCCGCCAGCCCAGCAGCAGCGCTCCGGTGACCAGTGAGGCCACCAGGACGAAGCTGAGTGCGATGCCGGCGTGCGTGATCACCCGCAGCATCATCCCCACCACGATCGTGGCGACCCAGACGCTGACCCCGGTCGGTACCAGTGCGGTGGGCCGCTGCCAGCCGCGCGACACCAGCCAGCCCACGACCGTGCCGGTCAGGAACGGCCAGGCCGTCTCGGCGATGCCGGCCAGCGTCACCCCCTCGGCGTGGTTGCGGCGGCCCACCGCCACGAAGACGAGGACACACGCGATGTCGGTGGCGAAGGCGAGCGCTGCGTGACGTGTCGGGGTGGGGACGCCGGTGATGGAGCCGCCAGGGGTGGAGCTTGTCATGGCGGCTATCCAACCGTGTTCAGCCGCGGTCCTCGTCGTCGGGGGCGAGTTCGTCGATGACGGCCAGTTCCTGGTCCTGCAGTTCGTCGACGACGGCCTCCGGGTGCCGCACGCCCTCGGTGCGGAACATGAAGAAGAACACCACCCAGCCGATCGCGGAGATGAAGATCCAGCTGACCAGGCGATAGATCAGCATCGCCGAGATCGCATCGGGCAGCGCCATCCCGCTCGACACCAGACCCGGCACCAGCACCGCCTCGACAACAAGCAGCCCACCCGGCATCAGCGGGATCGCCCCCACCGCCCGGGCCGCCGCGTAGGCCACCGTCAGTCCGGGCAGCGACGGGTGACCGCCGGTCGCGTAGGCCGCGAACAGCAGGCAGGCCACGTCGGCCACCCAGTTGAACAGTGACCAGCCGAACGCCACGCTCAACTCGCGCCGGCTCAGACTCACCGACTCCAACTGATGCAGTGTCTCTCGCCATCGGGTCAGGCCGGTGTCGGCGGGTTTGTTGCGCACCGAGTTCAGATAGCCGAGGACCTTGACTCCGATCCCGTCGATCAGTTCCGGTCTGGCGGCGACCGCCTGCGCAAGCAGCAGCAGGGCGATGAAGCCGCCGAGGGTGAACAGCAGCGAGAACGGATTGTCCTTGGCGCCCAACAGGAATGCCCCGCCCAGGCCCAGCAGTGCCAAGCCGACGACCTGCAGTGCGCCCGACATCACCAACTGCCAGGAGGCCACCACCGGTGATGCGCCCCAACGCCGTTGCTGCCGGTAGACGAAGGTGGCCGAGAGCACCGGGCCGCCGGGCAGCGTGGTGCTCAGTGCGTTACCGGCGTAGAAGGCCGCCTCCGAACGCCACTGGGAGACGGTGACGCCGGCTGAGCGCAGCAACGTCCGCTGGATCTGGGCGAAGCTGTGCATCGACATCATGGCCGCGACCGCGGCGGCGAGCACCCACCAACCGTTGGCCGACAGCAGGCTCGCCCATGCCTTGGACAGCTGATCCCAGACCATGCCGGCCTCGACGGCGAGCACGATGAGTGCGACGCCGAGGATCGCCCATCGCACCCACCAGTACCTGCCCCGTGGGCGTTCGTGGGCCACGTCGTTCAGGGTAGCTGCGAAGGGCCCGGGTTACGCTGACGCCCATGCCGGCCGGGCGGGCGCGTGATGACGATGCGGTAGATCCGTTCGTCCGTAAGGCCGCAGCGTGGTCCTGGCGGCTGCTGGTCATCCTCGGTGCGGTCCTCGCAGTGCTGTGGCTGGTGGAGAAACTTCAGGTGATCCTGGTCCCCGTCGCACTGGCGGTGATGGTGACCGCATTGATGGTTCCCGCGGTGGACTGGCTCGACCGCCGTGGCGCCCCGCGCGGCGGCGCGGTGGCACTCGTGCTGCTCACCGGAATGGCGGTATTCGGCGGGATCCTGACTTTCGTTGTGAGCCAATTCGTTTCGGGTTTGCCAAGCCTTACCGAGCAAGTCACCCGGAGTATCGACAACGCCACCAAGTGGCTGATCGAGGGCCCGGCCCATCTGAGCCACGAGCAGATCGAGAAGGCCGGGGACGCGGCCGTCAAGGCATTACGGGACAACCAGGAGAAGCTGACCAGCGGAGCGCTGTCCACCGCGGCCACGCTGACCGAGATGGTGACCGGCGCACTGCTGGTGCTGTTCACCACGATCTTCCTGCTCTACGGCGGCCGGAACATCTACGCATACCTGACCCGGATCGTTCCGGCGGCCGCCCGGGAGCGGGTCCGTGCCGCCGGTCGGGCTGGATTCGGATCCCTGATCGGCTATGTCCGCGCGACGTTCCTGGTGGCCCTCGTCGACGCCATCGGCATCGGCACCGGGCTGGCCATCATGAGCGTGCCACTGGCGCTGCCGTTGGCGTCGCTGGTGTTCCTGGGCGCCTTCATCCCGGTGGTCGGCGCGGTGGTCACCGGACTGCTCGCTGTCGTGGTGGCACTGCTGGCCAAGGGTTTGATCTCCGCGTTGATCACCCTCGGTCTGATCGTCGCGGTGATGCAACTCGAGAGCCACGTCCTACAGCCCCTGCTGATGGGGCGCGCGGTGTCGATACATCCACTGGCGATCGTGCTGGCGATCGCCACCGGTGCGGTGCTGGCCGGAGTGATCGGCGCTCTGCTGGCGGTACCGGTGCTCGCATTCCTCAACAGCGCCATCCGCGTCCTGGTCGCGGACAACCCGGCCGGTGAGGCCGCCGAACTGGAAGCAGGGGGAGACGAGTTGATGGTGAAAGCCAAACCGGACTCGCCCGGCCAACTCGCCTAGAGCCGGCCTTCCCGGCGCAGCAGCTCCTGCGCGCTGACCCCGCCGCCCTGCTTGCCGCGGGCGTTGAGCTGCTCGGTGGCCACATCGGAATCCCCTGGTTCAGTGGGGCGGCTGATCGGGATGGCCCGGGTCTCCTCGGCCGAAATCTGTTCGGCTGCAGGGGGATTGGTTGCAGAAGGATTGGAGCCAGAAGGGTTCGAGAGTTTCGGCATCGCGGTGGTCGCGTCGTCGGCCGCCGGGTAGACGACCGGAGCGGTCGGCGCGGGGATCACGGCGGTCGGCTCCGCCGGCTTCTCGTGAGCCGGTGCACGTCGGGTGGCCTTGGCGCGCAGTTCACCCAACCAGGAGCCGATGTCGCGATCATCCTTGTCCGGGGACGCCGGCTTGGCGGCGGTGAACCGGGTTGTCGGTTCGTCGGCCACCGGTGCCGGCGGGGGAGGCAGCGCCGGTGCGGGCTGGCCGGCGGCGACCGGCGCCCCGGCACCGACCACAGCAGCCTGCGGTTCGGACACGGCAAGCTTGCGCTCGTCCGGCAGTGTGGTCTCGCCGAGGCCGATCTTGTTCTGCAGGCGCTTCATCCACTTCGGCGCCCACCAGCAGTCGTCGCCGAGCAGTTTCATCACGGCCGGCACCAGGAACATCCGGACGATGGTGGCGTCGAGCAGCAGTGCGATCAGCAGGCCGAACGCCAGGTACTTCATCATCACCAGATCGGAGAAGACGAACGCCCCGGCCACCACGGCCAGCACCAGTGCGGCCGCGGTGATCAGCCGGCCGGTGGTCGCGGTGCCGATCCGGATCGACTCGGTGGTGGACATACCGCGGTCGCGGGCCTCCACCATGCGCGATACCAGGAACACCTCATAGTCGGTGGACAGCCCGTAGATCACCGCGATGATCAGGCCGATCATCGGCGCCATCAACGGCTGCGGGGTGTAGTTCATCAGCCCGGATCCATGGCCCTCGACGAACATCCAGGTGAGCACACCCATCGTCGAACCCAGCGTCAGCGCGCTCATCAGCGCCGCCTTGATCGGCAGCACCAGCGAACCGAAGGCCAGGAACATCAGCACGGTGGTCGTGGTGATCAGCAGCAGCACCATCAACGGCAGCTTGGAGAACAGCGAGTGGATGCTGTCCTGTTCGAGCGCGGGGGTGCCGCCGACATAGAGGTTCAGCCCCTTGGGCGGGACGATCGACCGCAGTTCGGTGATCTTCTTGGAGGCGTCGTTGCGGGTCACCAGACCGTTCTGGATCACCCGCACCGAGGTGTTTTTCGACGCCCCGTCCAGGTAGGGCCGTTCCTTCCACATGGCGTCCGGATTGTTGTCCGGGTCGGTGAAGCCGTTGATCGCCATCGCCTTGCTGCGGATCTCGGCTACCTGCTGATCGGTGACGGGCTGGCCGTTCTCACTCTGGATCACCAGGGTCAGCGGTTCGGTGCGGAAGCCGGGGAAGGTCTTGTCGAACTCCTCCTGGGCCAGCCGGACCGAATTGTTCGGGGGCAGGTACTTCTCGCTGATGCCGCCGAGCGACAGGTGACCCAACGGAATGATCAGGACGATCATGAAGAGCAGGATCGGCGCGGCGAACATGATGGGCCGCTTCATCACCCGGTTGACCAGCTTGCCCCAGAAGCCGTTCTCGACCTCTTCGCGGGTCTTGGTCTTCTGGGTCTTGTCGGCGAACCAGTCGATGATCTTGCGGGAGAACGACCAGTTGGCGAGGAAGGGCACCCGCAGCAGGGTGCGCACCCCGAGGGCGTCGACGTTGGGGCCCAGGATCGCCAGGCTGGCCGCGAGCACGGTGATCGACAGGATCGCCGCGAGCATGACCGACGCGATGATCGCGTAGGTGATCGACTTGAGGAAGCCCTGCGGGAACAGCAGCAGCGGCAGCGACGACGCGACGATGATCACCGCGGAGAAGATCACCGTGCGGCCCGACGTCATCACCGTGCGGCGCACCGCCGCCTCGGTGTCGTATCCCTCGGCGAGTTCCTCCCGGAACCGGCTGACGATGAACAGTCCGTAGTCGATGGCGATGCCGAGACCGATGAGGGTGACGACGGGCTGGGCGAAGAAGTGCACCGGGGTGATGTCGGCGATGAGCCGCATGATTCCCAACGAGCCCGCAATCGCCAGGCCGCCGATGATGGCCGGGAGGCTGGCCGCCACCACGCCGCCGAAGACGAAGAACAACAGCACAGCCACCAGCGGAATGGCGGCCACCTCGGCGCGCTGCTGGTCCTCGCCGATGGTGCCGGTGAGTTCGGCGGCCAGCGGCTGCAGGCCGGCCTGTTTCACGTCGATGCCGGGGATGTTGAAGCTGTCCTTGACCGCTTTGTAGTTGTTCAGGATCGTGTCGTCGTTGTCGCCCTTGAGCTGGATCGACATGAACGCGTGCTTCTTGCTCGCGTCCGCCATGTTCGACAACATCTCGGGGCTCTTGAAGTAGCCGATCGCCCGCAGGATCTCGTCGGGGTGGTCCTTCTCCGCCTTGTCGAGGTTGTCCAGAATCTTCTTGCTGAACTCGGGGTCGTCGACGGTCTTGCCCTCGGGCGCGGTGTAGATCGCGACGATGTGTCCGCTGGTGTCCCGGCCGTAGGCGCCGTCGGCCAGCAGTGAGGCCGACACCGACTGGCTGCCCTCGTCGTAGAAACCACTCTGGGTGACGTGCTTACCCAGGTCAATGCCGTAGATACCGCCACCGAGGCACAGCGCCACCATCACGGCGATGACGATGTACCGGTACCGGTATACGGTTCGGCCCCACCAGGCGAACACGGGATCTCCTTAAATTCAGAACTAAGAGCTAAGAACTAAGCACTAAATTCTCGAGTTCAGCAACGAGGACAGCGGCCGGAACGGCTGCAGCCACGCGCCTTGCTCTGGCAACGAATCCAAGCCGATTCGCGGCAGGGGCTCCCGGAAAACTCCCGGAATGTCCTCCAGGTCGACGAATTCGAAGGTATCCGACGCTAACGCCCAGCTGGCATGTTCGCGAAATCCGAGTACGCGGACGTCGATGCCGTCGCCTGCGATGTCTTCCAGCGGGGCCCGGAACGCCTGCCCGTCGGCCGATGCGACCAGCACCGAGGCCAGTCCTTCGCTGCGCCGCAGCGCGATGTGGGCAAGCATGTCGGCGTCGACGTCGCTGTCCTCGTCGACCTTCGGTTTGGCGAACACCGCGAACCCGACGTTGCGCAGCGCTTCCACCCACGGCCGCACCACGTCGGCGCTGCCCGGCGCGATGTTGGTGAACACCGTCGCCTCCGGTTCCAGGGACACCCCGGGGTGGCCGGCGGCCAGCTCGGCGGTGCGCGCCAGCAACCAGCGCCCGAGTGCGTCGAACCGGGGCCGGTGGGCCGCGGTCGGCCGGCCGCCCAGGATCGCGCCCAGGCCCATGTCCAGGTTGGGCGCGTCCCAGACCAGCAGCACCCGTTTGGGCGCCGCGGGCGCGTCGAACTCCGGTACGGCCGGAAGGTCGCCGATCGCGGTGGTCTCTTCGATGACGGTCATGGTCGCCTCACCCAGATGAATTCGTTCACCGCGCTGCCCGCGTGGTGGGCCTTGGTTTCGTACTTGGTGGTCGGACGCACGGTCGAAATCGGCAGCGATTCACCCGGTTCCGCACGCCGCAGCAGCGGTTCGGCGTCGCCCACCTCGGCGATCTGCTCGGCGTAGCCGGCATGGTCGGTGGCCGCGTGCAGCACCCCGCCGGGCCGTAGCCGGTCGGCCATCAAGGCGACGGTCGGCTGCTGCAGCAACCGGCGCTTGTGGTGGCGGGCCTTGGGCCAGGGATCCGGGAAGAACACCCGGACACCGGTCAGGGAGCCGGGGGTGAGCAGATGTTCCAGGACATCGGTGCCATCACCGCGGATCAGCCGGATGTTGGCGACGCCTTCCCGGTCGATTCCGTTGAGCAGTTGGGCCAGGCCGCGTCGGTAGACCTCCACGGCGATCACGTCGAGATCGGGTTCGGCCTGCGCCATCGCCAGGGTCGAGGTGCCGGTCCCGCAGCCGATCTCCAGGATCAGCGGGGCCTCCCGGCCGAACCAGCTCGCGACGTCGAGCTTCTCGTCGGTGTCGGCCAGCCGGCCCACGGTCGGCCACAGCCGGTCCCATACGCCTTGCTGCGCCTCGGTCAGCGCCGAACGGCGGGACCGGAAGCTGGTCACCCGCCGGGGCTGGTGCGCTGCCGCCTCGGGCGTGGCGGGGCGCTGGACATGCATTGACCCATGGTGGCCCATGAACCTCCAGACACCGATATCGCGGATCAGATTGATACCCAACAGTTGCCTTTCCCCGGACCGGCCGCCGGTGACTGGTTGCCTGGGGGCCCGGCTGCCACCATGTCGCGATGGTCGACTGCCCGCTTGCGGCGGTTTTAGCCGCCGGTGCCGCCACGTTGGGCGAACCGGCGCTGACGCGGCTGGCCGCGGATCTGGACGCCCCGATCCGGGTCCGGGTGTGCGGCCGGCCCGGGGCCGGGGTTCCCTCGGTGGTGCGGGCGCTGCAACTGGCCTGTCCGGAGGTCGCCGTCTGTTCGGAGGACGGCGATCCGGAACTCCGGATCCGCGTCATCGTGGAGTCCTTCGCCGACGAGGACGGCAGACCGGACGTGGCGGTGCTCAACAAGGCGGACCTCATCGGCTTCGCCGGGGCGGGCCCGATGGCGGCGGCGGTCAGCCGGTGTGCGGAACTGAGGCGGCGCACCGGTGTGCCCACCGTCGGGCTGTCGGCCCCGGTGGCGGTGGCCGCGCTGGACCCGGCCGTCCTCGATGACGAGCTGTTCGGCGCCCTGCGCGTATTGGCCGCGGGCCCGGCCCGTCCGGATGCCGCGGTGCGCGGCCGGCTGCTGGCCGAACTCGACCTGTTCGGTATCGCCAATGCCGTGGCGGCGCTGCGCGCCGGTGCAGACCGCACGGCGGTGCGCACGGCCCTGCGCGGGGTGAGCGGGGTGGATGAGGTCGGTGCGGAGATCGCCCGGGCCGCCGCACCGGCCCGATACCGGCGCATCGGCGTCGCGCTGGCCGAACTCACCACGCTGGCGGCCGGACCGGACGGTGCACGGCTGGCCGGATTCCTGGCCGGCGACGAGGTGGTGCTGGCCCGGATGGCGGCCGCGGCCGACGTGGTGCGGTCGGCGGGGCTGGCCCGGGTCGCCGGTCCCGATCACCTGCGCGCGGATCAGTTGTGCACGGCGATCGGCTGGCGGCGCTATGCCGACGGGCCGGTGTCCGAACTGCACCGGGCCTGCGGCGCCGATCTGGCCCGCGGCTCGCTCAGGCTCTGGGGGGACCGGCGGTGAGGAGGGTGCTGGTGGTCGGTCCGCCGTCAGCCGGGACGACGAGCGTGGCCGCGGCACTGCGGTTGCGGCTGCCGGGATACGAGGTCTCCGAAGGCGTCCCGGATTCCGGTGTCGCTGGGTCCGTTGTCCTGCTGGTGCTCGTCGTCTCCGCCGCCGCACCGATGACCCGATCACAGGCCCGGCTGACGGCGTCCCACACCGGCCCGGTGGTGGCGGCGGTCTCCAAGATCGACGTCCACCGAGGCTGGCGATCGGTGCTCGAGTTCAATCGGGCGACGTTGCCGGTGCAATGGGTCGGGGTGGCCGCAGCTCCGGTCGTCGGCCCGGCCCGGGTCGACGACCTGGTCGACACCGTTCGCGCGGCCACGGACGGCCCGCCGGTCCGGGTGTCGCCGGTTGGGAATGGGGGCCGGCCGCCGAACGGGACGGGTCCGGACCTCGCGGCCCGGATCCGGTTGCAGCAGATCCGTCTCGAGTCGGTGACGGCTATCCGGGCGTCGTGCACCGCGCTGCGTGCCGAACTGCAGGCCGGCGCCGCGGCATCCACCCGGGCCGAGGACTTCGCCCGCAGTGCCCGCCGCCGGATCGCCCGGGTGGCCGCAGAGGCCGAGGCCGAGCTCACCCTTCGGTTGGGCGACACCGGCGGATGGCTCGAGCCGGTGGTCCTCCCGGGCCGCCCGCTGCCGCGACCGGCCGCGCTGGAGGGCCGGTTGGCCACGTTGCTCGGGACGGTCTTCGGCGCCGGGGTGGCGCTGACCCTGGGCCGGACGCTGGCCGACCTGGCGCCCGGGTCGGCGCCCGCCCTGGCGGCCGGGTCCGCGGCCGCCGGTCTGATGCTGGCGCTGTGGGTGATCCGGGCCCGACGGCTGCTGACCGAACGGGCGGCCGCCGACCGGTGGGCGACCGAGGTCGTGGCGGGCCTGCGATCGGCCCTGGAAGACCGGGCCAGCGCCCGGATCCTGGCCGCGGAAGTGACGCTGCTGACGTCTGGCCCGTTCGGGGGTTGCCCACCCTCCTGATCGGACATACTCCGGTTAACAGCGGGCCTGGCGCTCGCGTTAATCTTCCAATCAAGTGAACGTAGGCGGGAGATACCGATGACCTCAGCGACAATCCCGGGACTGGATCAGGCGCCGACCAAACACGCGGGCCTGCTGGCCTGGGTTCGGGAGGTCGCCGAACTCACCCAGCCGGACCGGGTGGTGTTCGCCGACGGTTCCGACGAGGAGTCCGCCCGGCTGTGCCGCCAGTTGATGGACGCGGGCACCTTCATCCACCTCAGCGAGAGCTCCGAGCCGCACTCGTATCTGGCGCGGTCCGAGCCCTCCGACGTCGCACGGGTGGAGTCGCGGACCTACATCTGTTCGGAGAATGAGATCGACGCCGGTCCCACCAACAACTGGATGGCGCCGGACGAGATGCGCGCGATCATGACCGATCTCTACCGCGGCTGTATGCGCGGCCGCACGATGTACGTGGTCCCGTTCTGCATGGGCCCGCTCGGGGCCGAGGATCCCAAGCTCGGCGTGGAGATCACCGACTCCGAGTACGTCGTCGTCTCGATGCGCACCATGACCCGGATGGGCACTGCGGCTCTGGAGAAGCTCGGCGATGACGGGTTCTTCGTCAAGGCTCTGCATTCGCTGGGCGCTCCGCTGGAGTCCGGCCAAAAGGATGTGCCCTGGCCCTGCAGCGACACCAAGTACATCTCGCACTTCCCGGAGACCCGCGAGATCTGGAGCTTCGGCTCGGGCTACGGCGGCAACGCCCTGCTCGGCAAGAAGTGCTACTCGCTGCGGATCGCGTCGGTGATGGCGCGCGACGAGGGCTGGCTCGCCGAGCACATGCTGATCGTCAAGCTGATCTCCCCGGAGAACAAGTCGTACTTCATCGCCGCCGCCTTCCCGTCGGCCTGCGGCAAGACCAACCTGGCGATGTTGCAGCCGACCATTCCGGGCTGGCGTGCCGAGACCGTCGGCGACGACATCGCCTGGATGAGGTTCGGCAAGGACGGCCGGCTGTATGCGGTCAACCCGGAGTTCGGCTTCTTCGGCGTCGCGCCCGGAACCAACTGGAGTTCCAACCCCAACGCGATGAAGACCGTCGCCGCCGGCAACACCGTCTTCACCAACGTGGCGCTGACCGACACCGGCGGGGTGTGGTGGGAGGGCCTTGAGGGCGAGCCTGAGCACCTGATCGACTGGAAGGGCAACGACTGGACGCCGGACTCGGATCAGCCTGCGGCCCATCCGAATTCGCGGTACTGCACCCCGATGTCGCAGTGTCCGACGCTGGCCCCGGAGTGGGACGATCCGCAGGGTGTGCCGATTTCGGCGATCCTGTTCGGTGGCCGCCGCAAGACGACGGTGCCGCTGGTGACCCAGGCCCGCGACTGGCACCACGGTGTCTTCATCGGCGCAACGCTGGGCAGTGAGCAGACCGCCGCGGCCGAGGGCAAGGTCGGCGCCATCCGCCGCGACCCGATGGCCATGCTGCCCTTCATGGGCTACAACGTCGGCGACTACTGCCAGCACTGGATGGACCTGGCCAAGAACGCCGACGAGTCCAAGATGCCGAAGATCTTCTTCGTCAACTGGTTCCGCCGTGGTGACGACGGCCGCTTCCTGTGGCCCGGATTCGGTGAGAACAGCCGGGTGCTCAAGTGGATCGTCGAACGGGTCGAAGGCACCGCGAACGGGGTGTCCACCCCGATCGGCACGGTGCCGGGCGCCGGTGATCTCGATCTCAGCGGCCTGGACGTCGACCAGACCGACGTCGCCGAGGCGCTGGCCGTCAAAGCCGATGAGTGGCGTGCGGAACTGCCGCAGATCGAGGAGTGGTTCTCCTTCATCGGCGAGCGTCTGCCGACCGGTTTGCGCGACGAGTTCGAGGCTCTCAAGCAGCGTCTGAACGAGGTCTGAATCCGGGTATGCAGATCCGCGAGCATGCCGAGGCCGCGCCCGACAAACCCGCGGTCATCATGTACCCCTCCGGGGACGTGGTCACCTTCGGTGAAATGGAAGCCCGGGCAAACCAACTGGCGCATGCCTTCCGCGCCGCCGGACTTCGCGAGGGCGACGCTGTGGCGATCCTCATGGAGAACAACGCGCACTACCACGTCGTGGTGTGGGCTGCGCGGCGCGCGGGCCTGTACTACGTGCCGATCAACAGCCACCTGACCGCGGCCGAGGCCGCCTACATCATCGACAACAGCGCCGCCAAGGCCATCGTGGGATCCGCTGCACTGCGCCCGGTCCTCGAAGGTCTGGCCGCCGAGTTGCCCAACGGCCTCCCGGAACTGCGTCTGATCGCCAACGGCTCGCTGGCCGGCTGGCAGAGCTATCCCGAATGCGTTGCCGGCCAACCCGTTACGCCCATCGACGATGAGATCGAGGGCGACCTGCTGCAGTATTCGTCGGGCACCACGGGCCGCCCCAAGGGCATCAAACGCCAACTGCGCCACGTTCTTCCGGCGGAGGCCGGCTCACCACTGGGCGCCATCGTCGCGTTCTGGGCCAACCCCGACGGCGTCTACCTGAGCCCGGCGCCGCTCTATCACACCGCGCCGAACGTGTGGTCCACGTGCATGCAGGCCGCGGGCATCCCGGTCGTCGTCCTTGAGCGTTTCGACGCCGAGGGAACCCTCGACGCGATCGCCAAGCACCGCGTCACCCACGGTCAGTTCGTGCCGGTGATGTTCACCCGGATGCTGAAACTGCCTGAGGCGGTGCGGAAGTCGTACGACATGTCGAGTCTGCAGCGGGTGATGCACGCTGCGGCCCCGTGCCCGGTCGAGATCAAGAAGCAGATGATCGACTGGTGGGGGCCGATCGTCGACGAGTACTACGCGTCCTCGGAAGGGCACGGCTTCACCTTGATCACGGCCCAGGACTGGCTGACCCACCCGGGCTCCGTCGGCCGTGCGCTGATCGGAACGGTCCACATCCTCGACGAGGACGGCAACGAGCTGCCCGCGGGCGAGCCGGGTGAGATCTACTTCGAGTCCGACGTCCAGTTCGAGTACCTCAACGATCCCGAGAAGACCGCCGAGTCCACCAGCAGGCACGGCTGGCGCACGGTCGGGGATGTCGGCTACCTCGACGACGAGGGCTTCCTCTATCTCACCGATCGGCGCCATCACATGATCATCTCCGGCGGAGTGAACATCTACCCGCAGGAAGCCGAGAACCTGCTTGTCACCCATCCCCGGGTGATGGACGCCGCGGTCTTCGGCATCCCGGACGACGATATGGGTCAGTCGGTCAAGGGTGCGGTACAACTGGTCGACCATGCCGAGGCTTCTGTGGAACTGGCCGAGGAACTGCTTGTCTGGCTCCGGGAACGCTTGGCGCACTACAAGTGTCCGCGCTCGATCTCATTCGAGGAAGCTCTTCCGCGCACCGACACCGGCAAGCTCTACAAGCAGAGTCTGATCATGAAGTACGGCGGCTAGATTCCGCCCCTCGCGATCAACTGCGCCGCGATGACATTGCGCTGAATCTCGTTGGTGCCCTCGCCGACGATCATCAGCGGCGCATCCCGGAAGTAGCGTTCGACGTCGTATTCGGTCGAGTAGCCGTAGCCACCGTGGATGCGCACCGCGTTCAGTGCGATCTCCATCGCCGCCTCCGAGGCGAACAGTTTGGCCATGCCGGCCTCCATGTCGCAGCGCTCGCCGCTGTCGTAGCGTTCTGCGGCATAACGGGTCAACTGCCGGGCGGCGGTGAGCGTGGTGGCCATGTCCGCGAGATAGTTGCCGATCGACTGATGTCGCCAGATCGGCTGTCCGAAGCTCTCCCGGGTCTGGGCGTACGCCAGCGCATCCTCCAGTGCGGCGGTCGCCACTCCGAGTGCCCGGGCGGCGACCTGAATGCGTCCTGTCTCAAGGCCTTTCATCATCTGGGCGAAACCCTTACCGGGCTCGCCGCCGAGAATCGCGGTGGCCGGCACCCTGCAGTCGGTGAACGCCAGCTCGCACGACTCGACACCCTTGTAACCGAGCTTGGGTAGATCGCGGGAGATCTCCAGGCCGGCACGAGGCGACTCGATCAGCAGCACCGAGATGCCGGTGTGACGCGGTTGCGCGTGCGGATCGGTCTTGCACAGCAGTGCGATCAGCCCGGATCGGCGCGCGTTGGTGATCCAGGTCTTCGCACCGTTGATCACCAACTCATCGCCGTCACGCCGGGCAGAGGTGGTGATGCTCTGTAGATCCGATCCGCCCCCGGGTTCGGTGAGCGCCATGGTGGCCCGCAGTTCCCCGGTGGCCATCAGCGGCAGGTACGCCTGCTTCTGCTCGTCGGTGCCGAAGGTCTCCAGCAGTTTGGCCACCACGGTGTGCCCGCCCGTCGCACCGGCCAGGCTCATCCAGCCGCGAGCCAGTTCCTGGGTCACCTCGACGTAGCAGGGCATCGACACCGGGGAACCGCCGTGGCGTTCGCTGATCGCCAACCCGAAGATGCCGATCCGCTTCATCTGCTCGATCCAGTCGTGCGGATAGGTGTTGGCGTGTGTCGCTTGCCAGGGTGATGGGACCACCTGGTTGCCAGGGGGATGGGACCACCGTGGCGCGTTATTGAGGATGGCCCTCGGGGTGGTCTGGGTCAAGCCGGCGGGGTCGGTTGCGTTGTCGGTAGGA